>Ga0116157_10000042_pt1 | contig 143310 bp, 123 predicted proteins | sample AD_UKC048_MetaG_FD_89882 | JGI IMG/M metagenome (GOLD analysis project Ga0116157, IMG submission 89882) | Active sludge microbial communities of municipal wastewater-treating anaerobic digesters from USA - AD_UKC048_MetaG | ecosystem: Engineered > Bioreactor > Anaerobic > Digestate | place... | reverse complement strand
TCTCGTACAGCAACTCAAAGCGCACTATGAACTGGACCAGCTGGCATTTATACTCTGGCGATATTGGGAGCACCTCTAGACAAGATGATTTCAGACCTGATAACACACTCCCCGACACATGGTATAAGGTTACCCAATACGACTTTAATTATTCAACATACGGATTCGACAAAGGTCATATGTGTCCAAGTGCCGATAGAACATCTAGCACCACCAATAACTCTGCCACATTCCTTATGACCAATATGATTCCACAAGCGCCGAATAACAATCAGCAAACCTGGGCTAATCTGGAAAATTACTGTAGAAGTTTAATTAATAGTGGCAACGAACTGTATATTATTGGCGGACCCTACGGCGAAGGTGGCACCAGCGGAGAGGGAACATTTACTGTGCTTTCTTCAGGTGTAACGGTACCTAGCAAAACATGGAAGATTATTGTTGTGCTACCCAATGGAAACAACGACCTAAGCCGTATAAGCACCAACACCCGCGTAATTGCGGTAGTTATGCCAAACACTCAGGCCTGTTCAGCCAACGCATGGACGTACTACAAGGTAAGTGTCGATTCCATTGAATCATTAACTGGCTACAATTTCCTGTCAAATGTGCCCACAGAAATTCAGAATGTAATTGAGGCTAGGGTGGATAATTAATAAAAGTGAAATCCCATCCTAAGGTTCTACAAAAAGAATAAATGGTTTATTAAACTCGTTTTAAACCACAAAGGCACACTAAGAATGCACTAAGTTTACAAAGCTTTTGCCCTTTGTACTACTTCATCCCTTTTGTAAACGGTGGGTATTATTTCCTTACCCTCCCTATTTATGGCACCGTAATTCCCAGATATAGATTTCACTATCGCAACACCGCTAATTACTGTATCGAACTTTTCAATCCTAGCATATATTGTAGGGACAACCTCTTTCCCCTCCTTATTAATTAGCCCATACATCCCAGAGATAGTCTTTAACAAAACAAAATCCACCCCACACCCGCCAAACTTATAAATCTTAGCATAAATAGAGGGAACAACCTCCTGCCCTTCCCTATTTATAAAGCCATAGGTTCCTGAAATTGTTTTTACCATAGCCCAATTATCATTATACTCCCCATATTTATATACCTTTTTGTAGGTACCTTGGGAGTAAACCACAAGCGAATTCAATAGAATGATAAATATTACTATGCAATTTTTCATAAAGTTTGAGATTTTGGAATTGAATTTAACGGTCGAGTGTTGATTTTGTTTGGGAATTACCTCCAGTATTGTCATCCCCCGAAGTAAAATTAGTAAAAGGGATGAACTCTGTAAACGGAATCAACCCAAATAAAATTAACATTTTGTTAGCAGCTAGGTTTTATTGTCGTCGAAGAGTGACAATAAACTTTGGTATTGTTTTCATACCTTATGTTACTTTTTTCGAATTGTGTTGAACGAGAAAGTTTGTTTAGGGTTTTAATTTTTGAGGGTGGGCTTTTTTATCTTATCCTAAATATTAGACATTATAACCTATATAATGTCTAATATTTAATAAACAAATTCCTCTGTTCTTTTTCAGCTTTTTCCTTATAATGTTTCCATGTGTTTATATCTTCAAGTGAAAACATTATAACACTCCCATCCACATTATTATAGGTCATTTTTACAAAACCATAGTCTAAGTTAAATAAACCTAAAAAACTACTTTTTAACTTATTGTTTATCGAAGTTGCATGTATTTCATAACAGTCAATTTTTCCGAATTTCTTATTTAATAATATACTTTTAACACCTGTAACTTCGTATTTATAATTGCGTTCTTGGGGCGATAATTTTAATTTATTAGCCCAATGTTCGCCAATAGCAACTTTCCATTTCCATGATTTATTTTCTTTTAAAGGGAAATAGACAATGGGAAAAGGACTATACTCCAAAATGCCAAAAACTCCTTGTCGCATAGGATGTAAATAAATTGAATCTTTATCCTCTCCAACACCTGTATTCTCTCCAACTCCTATTTTAAAAGAACCATAAATAAAATCTTTTAACTCAGTTGTCCACATTATTAAATATTGTCCTTCTAAATATTCTTCTCCTTGAGTTTCAGAACAAGCTAAATAAGCGATTCCTTTTTGTGCATTTTTACTATTTTCAATAGAATAAGTAAATTCGAAAACTCTTTCTTTATCATAAATTTGAGCTAGTGTTACTTGAGCAAAAAACAAGGAACCTATTAAAATTAACGTTTGCCTTTTCATCATTTAATATTTGTTAAGTAAAGCAAAAACTTCATATTGTAAAAATAAGTAGTTGAAAATTTCATTTACGTATTCGAATTACAACTATTACCTCTATGAACTTCCTTTATTTTTTCTTTAAGAGACTAAAAAACTTTATTGATTAATAATTATTCCTTAAGTACTTCTCTGTTTCATAATTCATTGGATTATACTTGCAAAATTTAGGTTTGGAATATACATTTGATGGCATTTCTAAAAAAGCCCTACAATCAGAACACATAAATCTAAATTCACATATTTTACATCCGTCTATATCTTCTTTTTTAATCTTCCATTTTTTTTGAAAAATTGCGGTATTTACAATATCTAAAATTTTATGTTCGTTGATATTGCCAAAACATTCATCTATATATAAACAATTTTTAATATACCCTCTGCTATCAATAGCTATTTTTTGATTTAAACAATTATTAAAAAACAGGGATTCACAAAAAAAACTCATTTCAATAAAGAAATTATTAAAATTAATATTTCCACAAGAAACATCCTTCATGTCTTTTTTACTGTATATAACAGTTGCTAGATCAATATCTACTTTCTTTTCATCATTTGTTGAATTATAAAAAATCATTTTAGATACTCTTAAATTCTTTACAAGAAATTCTTTTAATAAACTTTTCTCTAAATTAATATATGGTAAATATATTTCAATATACTTTATTCTCTTGTCAATTGTGTAGTCTAATATCTCTTGAAGTTCAAATATTTTTATATCAAACATAATTTTAAGCTGAAGGTCAATATTCCCAATTGAATCAAATTGTTCAAATAAATTTTGAAAATCAAAATTAGAATTTTCATCCAATTCAATAATTGCATTTGTAACTATATATGGAGAATTATATTTAAAATTTAAACTCGGAAAGTTCTTTTTTTCTTTTTTATTACAATAAAATATATATTCGTTAGATAATAAAAAATCAAAATATTCATTAATAGTTTCTTTATTATTCTTACCATATCTTTTTACTATATCATCAATTTTTTTATTAGAATATTTTGTAAGAATATTGTATAATTCATTTGGAATAAAACTAAATGAATTTCTAGTTAAGTCATAAATTACAGATCGTTGCACACCCTTTACAGGCACGCAATTTGCAAAAAGTTTAAAATATTTTCCGCTTTTCATTATATATTATATTTGGAAATAGGTTTTGAACAACCTTTTATTTCGAAAGAACCAGTTTGGTACAAACCAATTGAAACGGTTTTTATTGCTAAACCTTTTTCATGTGTATCATATTTTATTCTTGCATACTTATAAAATATGGGGAGTCCCTTACTTTTAAATTTAAACCATTTCATTCGTTTATTTTTTGTTATTAATCTCTTTCTACAATTTATTTGATTTTTTTTTTGTTGTTAAGTAATAAGTCATATAGAAAAAACCATATTTATATTTAATAAAACTCAATTTTGTGAAATGGTTCATTTATTTCTTATTAGTTCTTCGGCAATTATCTTGTCAAGATAATAATTGCATGGATAACTGACCATTCCGTATTGTCCGACAGGATTAATTTCTAAAAAATAATAATCATCATTTTCATCAACGAGTAAATCTAATGATCCTGTTTCAAGTTCGAGAACTTTCATTAGTTTATTTATCTTAACTTTCACTACTCGCGGTAGGCTATAAGGAACATTACGATTAGGTTTTTCAAAATTATAATTTCGAAAATCTGTTTTTGTTTGTGAATCATTTTGAGAAAAAATAGCCATAGAATAAAATTTCTTATTTAAATAAAATACTCGAAGTTCATATTTTTTTGAAATATTTTTTTGAAATAAAGAAGGGAAAAATTCATCTGGAAGAGATTCAATATCTTCTACCATAGATGTGTAGGTGTAAATAAAACCCTTTCTATTATAGTTAAATGCTTTAACATCAGAAATTGCCTTTGTTATAATATTTTTATGCTCTCTAAAAAATGTAACTAGGCTTTCTTTACTGGTTGTAATTAATGTAGGGGGAATCTTTAACCCAGTTTCTTTAGCTTTTTCAAGAACATTTAATTTATTTAAATCAATCGTTTTGTAAAAATCCCCTATACTTTTAGAATTAGATTTAATTTTTCTATAAACATACTCGGTAAGAATTCTTTTTTCATTAGTTAGTTGTTCTTTTAGATCCTTATCCAATTCTTCATCTTCAAAAACAACATAAGGATTCTTTAATTGTATTCGCCCTCTCCTAAACCATAAAATATCTTTCTTTTTTTTAATTTTAGAATTATCAATAATAATATCTTGGCATTTTAAAGAAACGTCTGCATTTATACGGTTAAAGGCATGATTATAATACAATAGCCAATCTATAACCTTATTTGTTGAACTATCTGCATATTCTGAAATAATATTAATCATATTTCAAGCATCTTGTAAAATTTCAGATAAGAGGGCGCTCTTATCTGAAATTTAGAATTATCAAATTTACCTACCACAGTCTATGATAATAGTACCAGTACCACCATTATCTTCATGTCCGATAATGTCTGTATTTACTGTAACGTAAGTATTTTCACCTTGAATAAATGTCAAACTTTTTGCTTCACCTCCATTCAACATGCCTAGGTTAACATTAGACAATTGTACAAATTTTTGAGCAGATAATTGCTCTAAAGTCTTGTTTTTTCTCATAATTTAAATTTTAATAGTTAATATTATGTGTTATTATCACGTTCAAATGTAATAAAAAAAATATATATCACACACAAATGTTAAATTATGTGAAAATAATTTAACATTTGTGTGTAAGCATCTTTAAATACTTTCCACCTTTAGACATTCAAATTAACTAGTCAAGCGTAGTTACATATGATAAAAGGAAGCAATTTATAGCAGTTCAGACAAGGTATACGGGACGAGTACTAACATAATTTATTTTGGGGGTGGGTTTCTTAATCCCAAATGCGACCGCAGGGCGCAAGGCGCGTGGGCAAAAAAATTAAAACCCTTTGTAAAAGGGTTTGTTTTCTTCTTCGTCTTTATTTTCCGTGAATTAAATTACGAATGAATATGAAGTATCATCGAAATGTTTTCAACCTTGCTGCTAACTCACTTATCCATATACTTTAATTATCCTTTTCCTCTTAAAGGTTTTTAAACAATAACCTTACTAAAAGTATATCAATATAACCCTCAGAAGTTGTATAAAAGTATAAAATAGTTAAACAACACCAATAAAAAGAGTAAAATTTTGTTTAAGAGATTTACTACCAATTAGGGCTTTACCTTTAGTAAATCGTTCCAGCGGGTGGTGTAGCAGGGCGAGAGTTTTTCGTGCTTTAGGTGCCAATCCTTGCTGCTGCCCTGCACAGCCAACTTTAGTTTATCGCGGCCGTACTTGGAGTTTAGGCTGTCGGATATTTGGGAGAGTTTGTTGAGTTTTTCCCTATCGGCAGTGCTAAAAATACTGGTTTGTATATAGTTCTCCGAGGAAATTCCGCTAACAATTACTCCTGTTTTTCGGTATGGCTGGTTTGGAATAAAAATTTTCTTTAATCCTAAAAGAGCGGCTTGCGCAACATTTTGGTTTGAGTTGCTTGGCTCATCTAGGGTAATTGTTACGCTTCGGTAAATGTACTTTTCGGTGGTGGAGAATGGGTCGGTGTGTATAAATATGGTTACGTAACTGGCCACGGAGTGCTGCCTGCGGAGTTTCTCGGCGCAGCGTACGGCGTGGGTAGCCACGGCCTCGGAAATAATTCCAACATCCGATATCTTTTTACCAAAACCACGGGTTGTTGCAATGTTTTTCTTTGCCTTTACAATGGTTTCAATGGATATGCAGGGCGTTCCGAGCAGTTCATCGAGGGTACGCTGCCCTACCACGGTCATTTTTTGGTTCACCCAACTAGCTGCAAGCCTTGTAAAGTCGTAGGCAGTATGAACGCCATACTGCTGAAGCATTTTGGAGTACTGCCAGCCAATTCCCCAAACATCGTCAATAGGAGTATTTTTAAGCGCCCAAATACGTTTCTCCTCCGAGTCAATCACAAAAAAACCGCTACTCTTCTTCCCTATTTTATTGGCAATTTTTGCCAATGTTTTGGTGTGGGCAATACCTACTCCCACGGGAATTCCAATATTTTTCTGAATGGTTGATTTTATCCGCTGGGCATACTCATCCAAATTCACCGTAATACCCTGAAGGTTAAGGAATGCCTCATCAATAGAGTACACCTCCACCTCGGGCGAGAAATCCATAAGAGTTTTCATCATCCTATTGGACATATCGCCATAAAGCGTATAGTTCGACGAGAATACCGCCACGTTATGCTTTTCAATAATATCCTTAGTTTGGTAAACTGGCTGTGCCATTTTAAAGCCGAGTGCTTTTGCCTCGTTGGAACGCGAAATAATACAACCATCGTTATTGGATAAAACAACTACAGGTTTGCCCTCAAGCGCAGGGTTAAAAACCCTCTCGCACGAAACATAGAAGTTGTTTCCATCCACCAACGCAAACATTGCTCTACTGAATTTTATGGATTACATAGGTAACAACACCCCAAAGCCTAAAATCGGCACCCTCCTCTATTTTAATAGGTTTGAATTCCTTGTTGGCAGGTATTAAAAAGAAATCCTTTCCAATTTTGCTTACCCTTTTTACAGTGAATTCCCCATCAATAAAGCACACCAGAATAGAATCCTTGCTGGGGTTTAAGGATTTATCCACAACAAGAATATCTCCATCAAAAATATTGGCATCCTGCATGGAGTTGCCTGTAACCTGAACAAAGAAAGTTGAACTCTCGTTCCTCACCAGCAACGCCTTCAGATTTAACTCATTATCGATATAATCGCCTGCCGGCGAAGGAAATCCCGCAGTAACAAAGCCCTCAACGGTTAGCCTTATACTATCGAACTCTTTATTATCGACTGACAGAGGAGTGACGCTATTTTTCTTCCTGGAATTCAACCGCTTGCAATATTAATTTGGTCTGTAAATACTGTATGCAAATTAGTCCAATAATAAATGATTGGCCAAACAAATTCGGTAAATTTTAGGAGTATGAAAACAAAAGACTCTAACCGTTTAAGTTAGAGTCTTTTGTGGAGCTGGAGGGGAATGAACTATATTTTTGAATAATAATGAATTCAATGGTTTTGTAGTTAAAAAATATTATAGGTAACCGATTAGTTCACTGAAAAAAAATTTTTGGTCGAACGACCTCACTTAAATTGAAAAAACTATTAATAAGGCTTACCCATGTTACCCAAATTCTTTCTCGACAACTGCTGTTCAATTCTATGTAGGTGAAAATTAGAATGTTTATATGTATTGTTGTTCTCCGGATTATGACATTGTTTAACGACTATCTTTATCTATCAAATTCATCTCTTAATATTTTAGCAATCTCATTTGTTTCTTTAAAATTTCGACCTGTAGTTTCTATAACCATACCATAGCCTGCATCTTCCCAATGCATAACAACTTCAATAATTCCGTTTTTATATACTGATTTTATAAAACGAGATGTTTTGCTATTAAAAGGCATAGAATTAATAATACCATTCACATAAATGTTTTTCACCATTCGCTCTGCTAATTTTTGGAGTTTATCTTTTCCGTGATCATCTCTTAGTGAGATATGCTTTTGATCTAAAGTTAAAAGTGATGGTTGAAGATTTACTGTTGATATCCGCTCGGAAAAGTTCCTAAATTCATCACTGTTTAAAAATTCATCCGTTGCTAGATTCGTCACCTCTAATTCTAAAGGAGAATGTTCACTTTCTTTAAATATGGTTAATCTGTTATTTAACCATATTTGATGATTAGACAAGCTAATTGATGGTATATCCATTATTTCAGCTGTAGCAAGACCATCGCAATACTCTTGTTTAATTTTCAATTCTTCCGAAACAAAATAATATGAAGCTAGAGACTCTCTTTTATCTCCTAAATAGTCGTCAGTAAATGGTCTTTTGAAGATAATCGGAAGAATCTTATTCCTTTTTGGTGTAGGAATATTATTTAGCCATTCACTGAAGTTCTTATTGTTACAAGCCTTAATTGCAGACAGATTTGAAGGGAAAAGCAAATGATTATACCCATAAAATCGGGATTTCTCGAATAGTTCCCCAAGCAATATAAAACTATTTATTAAGCCATAATCATCCTGATATTCTCGAAAAGACAATTCGTTAAACACTAATTCCATTTACAAAAGTTTTAAAAGTTGGTTACTCCATTCTTCCAATAGATTTTTTGGGTATTCACTTAATTCTCCTTTTTCATCAATTTCAATATTGATGATCCTCGAATACTGTTCAACATCTGCAAATACCTTATCAAAATAGAATAATATTGTTCTGTCTTTAAGAGAAATATTTTCTTTAACTCCTATACGAATTCCATTTAAAACATGATCGCTGTGCGTTTCAATAATTAATTGAACATTATTTTGAGCAACCAACGAAATTAACCGGCCTAACTCGGCTTGTCCCCTAGGGTGAACGTGGCTTTCAGGGTTTTCAATTATAATAAGATCCCCTCGTTTTGCTTTTAGTAATGCGACAACAATGTGAAGGGAGTATGAGATACCAAAGCCTACGTTTTCTGGCTTGTAAGGATTTGTCTTACCATATGTCTTCTGATCAAATTCATATTCAAGTTTCACTAAATCAGATGACACATTAGTTGTACTAATGCTAATTTCTGGAGAAATTTCACGCATCCATAGGTTTACCTGATTTATTAATCTTGCATCCCTTATTAACTCTCCTTGATTGTTTTGCGAACTTACAGTATTCGGATGAATTAAGTTTTCAAATTCAACTTCTTCATTACCTCTTGTCTCAAGATAGTCAACAGTGTATTGCCCTAATGCGCCAATATTTCCCAAAGTAACTACATTTGTATAACTTTTCTTATGAATAGACTGAGGTTCAATGCGGTTGGCATTCAAATACTGAAACTTATTGTTAAATAAAGGTTGATTAAAGTCTAATTTGTTTTTGGGTTCTCCATATACATTTTTCTCAGAGGCTAGTAAATTGAAAACATCAGAGCCAATCGTATAATCAAACTTCATTGAAACATTTGGTATATCATCAAAAATCAAATCAAAGGAAAGACTTTCGTTTTTCCCACAATACTGATATAAGGCGTCTTTTGTTGTGCCTATTTCTATTTCAGCTCCATTCAGTTTCAATGCACCTCGTCTAAGAGAGTCCGCGGATTGCCTAAGCAATAGAAGGGTTTGAATAAAGGATGATTTACCCTGTCCATTCAATCCAAGTAGAACATTTAAGTTGCGTAGTGGAAAATACTTAGCCTTGATTGACTTGAAGTTTTTTATATCAATACTCTTTATCATTTTCTAGTCCGTTATTGTTTTTAAAATGAGCTCATTAACCTTATTGTGACGTAATAAGGCTCTACCCTTATCACCAGTGGCACTTGTTACCGACATGAAAAATTCATTATTTGTCGCTAACTCCTTGCTAAGTAATTCTTTAAATAACTTACCGTTCAGCAATAATTTATTAGAACTATCAATGTCTAATAGTGCAAACTGCGTGGCGATTGCATCAAATAACGCCTTATTGATAGGCGGTAGTCTGTCGTAATATCCTCTAACCTTCCTGAAGGCTTCTCTACCAAATATTTTTTTCGACAAAACCATAGCTCTTTTAAAATCTGATGTAATCTTTTCCAGTTCAGTATCACTTTTGGTATATATGGCTGCCATAGCATTACTCATATAAGAATCTAGATCTAAACCAAATTCCTTTGAACCATAATTGTCTACACCCAATAAGTAAAAACTGAGAAATCTATTTACAAAATCTCTATCGAGCATTCTGTTGGTAGCAATTTTGTTATCAGTTGCACTTTTAAATTCTTCTGTATTAGCAAGCTCGTATATAAAAATTGCAGGTTTACCTTGAAATAATGCGTGACGAATCTCTTGTGGTTCAAGCACTAACCCCCCAGTGTTGATCCGTTTAAAGATATTGAACTTTACATCAGTAGGTGTTCCTGGCATAATTTTGTAAATAACTACTTGAGATTCTTCGATTAGCCTTTGTAAATTCTCTGGTAAATCATCCCAATAAGCACCATTCAAATGGGTTAAGAATTCTAAGTTAGAAAGTGGCTGCCTTTTATCAACAGCAAAATTTCTTATACTGCTTAATCTTTGCAATCCATCAACAACAAGCCAATTATTATCATCAGTTGCATCAAAGAAAAAAGCAGGCAAAGGAAATCTTATCAATATCGATTCTATTAGTCTACTTTGCTTTGTTTTATCCCACAAATCGTCTTTTCGTTGAAAATAAGTTTCCGTGTTCAATTGAACACTTTTACTCCTTATTCTCTTAATAAGAGTATCTAGTGACGGCGTTTTTGTTTCAATTTTTATTAAAGTCGGATCAAATGGCTTTTCCATAATTGAATTACCATTGACGTCTTCATATTCTACAACAGGTTCGTTGTTTAAGATATTTTCTTGTTCCTGCATTTCTTTTGTTTAATTTGCAAATTTACGTTTTAATTTTTGACCTTGTTTGTTATGATCTATAATGCCATAAAAATATACAATAAAATCATTACTTTGCATCATCCCTGAAATATGGGAGTCGGAGATTGCCTTAGGCAGTACGGATTAAAAATCTATTAACAAAAATCATCTATTGAATCTCCTCCAGACCAATCAAGGCCTTGTTCTAAACAAAATTGTTTTTCTGCTCCTTCTTGTGAAAAGTAGCTATTTAGGCTTGTATGTACAAACATTCCATTTTCGTAAGTAATCTTTGCGAGTGCCCAGGGTTTTACAGCATCTTTTCCTTCAGTTGATTCAGTCATCACAAAAAGCGATTGTTTATCTTCCGAAATAGCACTCTTTGAAACTAAAGAAGTATAATGATCGTTGTGACAAAACACTAAACCTACATTTAGTTTTTCAGCATATGCTAAAATTGGTTCTCCTGTGAATTCCTGAGGGCAGCATGGAAATTCTGATGGAATTTGCCAATTACGTTGTAAAGCATTTTTAGTTTTTGACGCAATATCTGGAAGCGATTCGTCTTGTTGATTCTGGGAGTTTGTTCTATTAAAAATCCATTCACCCAAAGAACCTCCAGAATGTCGCTTATTACTCTTTGACCAAGTAGTCATCCTTTCAAGACTTATTTGTGCATCATTTTTACTGACTGTGCACATCCATTGGTAATTGGGTTCTGGAAATTTATCTCGATATTTTGAAGGGTCGGAAAGAAACGCTTCTACACTTCCACAAATCATTTCAATACGTTTTGCTGTAATTGGATTAAGTAAAACGTTTTCCAACTTTGTAACCCATCTTAGGTTCTCTAGTCTGTTATTCCGTTTGTTAGTGTCTATATGGTCAACAACATATTCTTTATTTGGTGGTGGTCCAAGGAATGCAAATGCTACTATTCTATGAACTCGAACAGAGGCTATTTCCATATAGCCAGTTTTGTCATTTGGTATGCCAAAAGTCCATTGATTATCTGCTGAACGTAATCGCTTACCAATACGAGGATGTCTAAATATCGCTCCATTATCACGAACTGTGTATCGTTCATCTTTATAAGTATACTCAACTTCCCTTATATAGTCTGAATCTGGATTAATACTTGTCATTATGGCTTTATATTATTGAATTTAATCAACATGCTCAAACACTCTTAAATGTAGTTTATATCAAAATTAGTAAAACATATCGAATACAGGTACTCATTTTCATCCTGTTAAGCATCAAAAATCGGAAGTGGAGATTTTGTCAAGGGCGATGATACCAAAAAATATACAACTATATCATCGCTTTGTATTACCCTTGACAAAAGCGGAACGGAGATTACCTTTGCGGTTCAGGATGAAAATGTTAGCAAAAGCATCAAGTGCAGATGTAGTTCACGGAATCTGCTCTTGATACCTTATGGCTAGGCTTTTCTATCTGCTCATCTTTTCTGAGTAGATTGTAAAGCCTATTAAATTGAAAAAGGTCAGATTTCTCCGACCTTAAACTTTAATTAACTATAGATTATTTTACAATAGCCAAAATTGTTATTTAGAGATAATGTATACCTGCAATCGGGGCATTGTTTTTGACTGATTCTATTCCATTTTCCATAGAATCTTTCGTTTTATACATTTCACTTTTGCCTATAGGCTCACCATTTCCTGCTTTAAGAAGAAAGAAGTGCTGACCATCTTTTGCTACTTTGCGCTCATACTTCTTATCATCAGGAGCATTTTTCTTAACACTATCTACTCCTTTTTCGCAGCCATCTTTAGATTTATAGCCCTCACTGGATAAGATAACTTGGCCATTTTTTGCTGTAAGATTAAAATAAAACTGATTGTCCTTGCCAGTTTTAATTTGAAATTCTGGATGTGCCATAATTTAAATTTTTAGATTAATTAAATATTAAGTGATTGATATTTAAAAGAATGACAAACAGAAATGTTACTGAAATACTAAGTTAAATAAAAACAACATACAAGTCAATTAATTAAAAGCATCAAGTGCAGATGTAGTGCTCGGAGCCTGCTCTTGATACCTTATGGCTAGGCTTTTCTATCTACTCATCTTTTCTGAATAGATTGTAAAGCCTATTATATAGAAAAAGGTCAGATTTCTCTGACCTTTAACTTTATTTTCCTTTTGGACGTGGAGGATTGTTGCCACGACCGCCACCAGAAGGCTTACCGGTTGTACTTGGGCCATTTGGTGGTCTTACTCCGGACTTTGGCATATTTTGAACATTTAAAAAGTTTGTAAATGCCTTAATGCAAAACATATACCAAAAACTTTTAAGAAGATTTCTTAATAAGAAAATTGATATCTTATCCAAATAGTCAGGGAACTTAATATCTTACATAAACTGTTCAAACCTCTTGCCATGGCATCTAAAACATCGTCCATTCTCGACATGTAAATATTCTGGGAAATACCCTGCACCAAAGCATCTGAAACAAGGCGTTAAATTTCCTTTGATACTTCCATTCTCATCTAACCATGGTATTTTTGCTGTTTCATGCAATTTCTCATGACATTTCCAACACAATGTTATTAAATCATCGTCAGGGTATTCCCAAGCTAACTTATTATCCCTATAAACTAAATGATGAACATTTAAGAAGAAGGACAAACAAACTTTGTAATCTTTCTTAAGTTTCAATAATTCAGGTTTGTAAAGACGATTTCTAATAGGTGAATTAAAATCGACAACATTATTAGTAGATTCTATTTGTGGGGATTCAAAAATAAATCGTAAAAGTGAGTCTATATGATTATCATTAATTTGTCTAATTGTGTAAATATTTTGAACATTTAAATCATCAATCGCATATTCAACCCAAATTAATTTTGGGATGCTTTTAAATTCTCTTAATACTGTTTCTTTTTGGAGAGAAACTGGGTCGGAATACTGGGGGACGAAATCTTTATCAATGTTTCTTAATCTATATTTTATGAAATCTCTGTCAATATTATTTTGCAAATTATACGCTAGTCCATACTGTAAATTTTTCTCAAATTGATTATTACATGATTTACAAATAAAATCATCTCTTTGAAGAATTCTTCTTCTTTTATTTTTCCAGTCTGAGGTTTTCAGTTGATCACAATATTCCATTCCTATTATTTTTGTTTTATGTTAGCCATAAATACTCATACTCAAACTGGATATAATTTTTAGTAATAAAGTCTTTTGTATCGTATTCATACTGCTCTTGAACTGATGAGTCAGCATTTGAATAGTCCTTAATGAACTTGTTCGCATTCTGGATATCCTGAGGATTATTGGTAATAGATAAAGTAACCACTTGCTGATTCTTTAGATCGATCCCTTTAATACAACCATCCAATATTTCTACATTAAGAAGATATTTACATATTGGATTATTTATATTGTATTCATTAAACGATTTACTGAATTCTCTTAGCACTGGAGAGAAAATCCAGTAACTATAAGATTTATCACCATTAACGATCATCTTATATGGCTTTGCTCCGTTTATTAAAAATCTTTTGTTATCACATTCAAGAACAAAAACACCATTATAGAAGGATTCTGATTTTTCTGCAATTTCTTGGGTATGTTTATTTTGTATTTGAGCAAAATCCTCAGTAATAAATAACCTATTCAAATTATTTATTAGATGTTGAAATGCATAAAACCTATTAATTGGCCCCATGAACTTATGGGCATCTAAATGAGCTAGATTATTTCTTAAAACTTTAATCCTATTCCATTCCTCTGATAATGAGGGATAATGTGGTTTTAGTTTGTTAATGTATTGTTGTAATGGAATATGCCCTTTAGTAGAAAATTTTATTCCGAGTTGCTCACATCTAATTTTAACAGCCGTCTCAAAAATTCTTGTTGTCTTAGCAATTGCTTCATCAAAAAGAGGATAATAAAAGAAACTATATGCAATAATGCGTTCAACCACTTCATATGCTTTTACAACACTCTCAGGAACATTTTCATGAAACTTACCTTTTACTAAGAATTTTTCAATAAATTCTTCATGAGTTTTACAATGCCATAAAGACCACCTACTATCAGGTTCAAGATAATTAATTATAGACATTACGCCACTCCCTCTTGATACAAGTACTTTTGAAACTCAATGAATAACGCACTGATATTAGATACCTCACCAAGAACTTCCTTAGCATCTTCTAATGATTGATACTTGTTGGTTAGTAGTATTGGAAGTTTCTCCTGGTCGAGTTCTTCAACTCCTGTTTCTATGTATTTACTAAGAACAAACTCAATAAACTCTTTTTGTTTCTCGTTAAGCAAGGCAAATATTGTAGCCTGAGCTGCAGCAACTCTTGCCTCTCGTGTAATTGGTCTGAAATCGCTATTGAATACATACTCAAGCACGTCAAATATGTCGCTTTTTTCAGCATCAATTAACTGTTGAAGCGTCAATAGTTCTGCTTTGCCAAATCCAGCCTCATCTAGTTTCTCTAATAGCGTTTTCCTTGTTATAGGATTGCCCCATATTGCCCTAAGTTCACTTTCGCTTTTAAAGAGATTCGGCAGTTCTCCAAATAAGTTACTCAAAAACTCCTCTGCAGGGATTGGCTTGCCATCGGCACTCCAAAACGAGGTGGCTACCATATGCTGTATTTCTCGCTCTTTTCCATCCCTTAGTCTTACTTTAACCTTTTTCTTCCTATTACAAACACAGGGAGTTTCACCACAAACATAGCATGGTTGCGGTGGCTCTTTAATACAAATACAAGGTATTTGCCCACAGATAGGGCAAGGTTTGAGTGGCTTCTTTTCGCACACGCAAGGATTCTGTCCACACTTACTGCAGGGTTCTTCTGCAACAGGTTCTCCATCCCATTCTGGATCAGAGAAAAGATGGTATGCATCAACAAAATCATAGATTGTGAAATACTCTTTTCCTTCAAATAGGCGAGTTCCACGTCCTACAATTTGCTTAAACTCAATCATTGAGTTTATTGGGCGCATCAATATTATATTGCGAATATTGCGAGCATCAACACCAGTAGATAGTTTCTGCGATGTGGTAAGTATTGTGGGTATTAACTTTTCGTTATCCTGAAATTCTCGCAAGAATTGTTCGCCTATCTCTCCATCGTTGGCGGTTACCCTAACACAATAATTCGTGTCCTTGGATTTTTTGTACTGATTTACTAAATCCCGAACTGCTGCAGCGTGTTCTTGTGTTGCACAGAATATAATGGATTTCTCCCGTTGGTTTATCTCATCCATAAATATCCTTACACGCTTAGCCTCTCGTTCTTTTATCTCTATAATTCGGTTAAAATCGGTTTCAACATAAAGTTTACCCTCCTCAATTTCTCCCTCAATTATTTGGTCGTCGCTGGTGTAGATGTAATCATCTATGGTGGTTTTAATACGCCTTACCTTGAAAGGAGTTAGGTAACCATCGTTTATTCCTTCCTTAAGTGAGTAGATATAAACAGGCTCGCCAAAGTATCTATAAGTGTCAACATTATCTCTGCGCTTTGGAGTAGCTGTTAAGCCCAATTGAACTGCAGGCGAAAAGTATTCAAGTATATCACGCCAATTGCTTTCATCGTTTGCGCCTCCTCGGTGGCACTCATCAATTATAATAAAGTCGAAGTAATCGGGTGGGTATGAGCCAAAGTAGGGTGCGGGTTTCCCTTCCTTGTCTGTACCGCTCATAAAGGTTTGAAAAATGGTAAAGAATATACTTCCATTGGTAGGTACTACACCTTTCTTCTTTATCTCGTTTGGCTTGATGCGAACCAAAGCATCATCGGGGAAAGCAGAAAAAGCATTGTAGGCTTGGTCGGCCAAAATGTTTCTATCGGCAAGGAATAGGATTCGTGGTCTTCGGCTTCCATCACGCTTAAGATTCCATCGTGTTTGAAATAGTTTCCACGATATTTGAAAGGCAATGGCTGTTTTACCTGTACCTGTAGCCAGGGTTAAAAGGATTCTTGGCTTATCTTGCGCAACTGCCTCAAGTGTTCTATTTATGGCTATCTCCTGATAGTAACGTAATTGCCAAGTTCCACTCTTATCCTCAAAAGGAATGCTGGCGAATTTATCACGCCATTGATTTTGCTCCTCAAATGTTTTGTTCCAGAGTTCTTCAGGAGTAGGAAATGTATTTACAATTCCTTCCTTACCTGTTTTCAGGCAGATACTATAGATTTCTTTACCATTGCTGGCGAATGTATAGTCCAGATGTAACTTCTCTGCGTATAGTTTAGCCTGAGCAACACCTTCGCCAACTTCCAACTCATTGCTTTTGGCTTCAACCACAGCCAGTTTAATGCCTTTGTAAACCAGAACATAATCGGCAGTGAGCTTTTTGCCACGTACACCACCTGTTTGAATTCGCCCTTCTGTAATTGGGTATTCACGAAGGATTTTTGAACCCTCCACAACCCCCCAACCACATTCCTTAAGTTTGGGGTCGATAAGTTCTGCTCTGGTTTCGGCTTCGTTCATAATAAAAAAGTAAAAGAATATTTATTTATCAAATAACCATCAAATAAAAAAGTGCTGACTATTAATGTCTTGCTATTTAAATTGTATTAGCTATTGATTAATTATCAAATAAAAGGTTGAGTTTCTATTGAGTTTCTATTGAGTTTTTATTTGTTTTCTAGCAGTTTTTGCTCAATAGCATACCTCATCCATCTTTTTTCCCCTTTTGCAAATATTTTGCCTGCTTCTACCATATCTTTTAACAACCTGCGTACTTTATGCTTGTTGATCTCTTCTCCAATTCGTTTATGAATTTCGCCAAAGGCACTACAAGGATATGCTTTGATGTCTTTAAAAAGTAACTCTTCAAGTCTGTAATCTTCAATATTTTTAAGGGTTGTTTTGCCCGTGAAGTTTATTTTTCGAATGAATTCAGGATTTATAGCATATTGAGTGCCCTTTCCTATACCTGATTTTATTACTAATTCGTATTCTATTAAACGTCCTAACCAATTGCGCAAGCCTTGTTCCTCTTTTTGATTTAAAATCTTAGAAATTTCGATTGCACTATAGGATTGTTGTTGAGATATTAGACCGAGTGTGATTATTTCTTTTTGTTTTAGACTATAATCGGAACTTGCTTTATCCATAAGTCTTACAACTTCTTTGTTTATGAATTGCTTCTTAATAATAACAGTAACCCGTTCGTCTGTTTCTTCAACAATAGGAATAGGCTTGCCCGAGCCCAATAGTTTTGCATAAACCAAATCAAATCCACTTCCCTCTTTTTCCATTAATCCCAAATCGTAAAACACTTTCGATAGGTGCTCATTTCTCCTAATTGACTGGCTCAAAATATTGCTAGGAGTAACACCATAGGGCAGGCGACCTGGGCTGTGTATTTCCAATCTGTCGTTAAAAATGTTAATAAAAATATCGCCACGTGTTGTGTAAGTTCTATGAACTAATGCATTAACTACTAGTTCTCGCACAACTTCAATAGGGAAAAATGGTATGTTTTTCCTGAACATCCCCTCTGATATTTCAATACTTTCCTGCCAGTCTGGTACATCTGAGAGTACCCTTTCTAAAAGTTCTTTGGGATTTAGAAGATAATCGTCAAGTAAAAGTTTCCAAACCTTTTCGTCGTTCTTGTCGTATCGAATAACCTGTATTGCTGGCGGATATAGTAATGATGCTCGCTCATTTCTGCGACCAATCCATAGGATTCCTAGATTGGTTAGAAAATTCCCTTGTGTGAAAAAATAATGCTCAAGTATTTCTTCATCTGACATTTCTTTGATAAAGCCACTTACCCTTGAAGAGTTTCTTATCTCTTGGATAAACACTGACTTCTTTTTTGCATCAAAAAGCGACTTATCTATTCGTTTGGTTGTTTGGATTTCCCAAACAAAGGCATTCTTTTCAGCAGCAAGCCTTGCCATTTCATCAGGTGGAATTGGACGGCAAACATCTGAAATACGAATGTAATACTTACCATCGCTGGTTGATGCAATGGTTTGTGCATTTCTAAAAACTTGGATTTTAATGTATTCGGCCTTATTTGATGCTGTTTCAATAGTAACAGCAATAGCTACATTAATAGTCCTTTGAACAATATTCTTTTGAATTACATCTGGAAGGTTTTTGTCTGTAACCAGTTGCCCTGCTGGTGGAAGTTTCTCATTATCCTCTATTCCAATCACAATATCTCCACCCTGTGCGTTGGCAAATGCCACACAATCTTTAGATAGTTCATCCCAATCGGTTTGCTTACCTTTCAGGAAACGTAGCGATTTCTTATCAAGACTTTTGTTTTCTTCCATATTATAGTTCTCCCTTAAACGCCTTATCCAATATGCTATTTTTCAAATCCTCTAAGTTATTAATTTTCTGTTGGTAAATTGCTTCCAATCTTTTTGTTTCAATTGAAAGAGCATCAAGTTTTTGAACAATTGATTTTTGTTCTGAATAAGATATCGGAAAATTTACTTTGAGAATTTCCCATTTGCTTTTTATTAGCAGAGGTAGTGTTGCTTGCGATGAATTAATAATTACCTGATTATAAAAGCCTTTTGTTCTTAATGCATAATAAAAAAATTTAGGATGCAAACCAGTATTCACTGTTAGTGCATTTATTTGTTGATTTGATGAGACATCTCTATCTGTAAATCCAACCTTACCAATTGATGCTCCAATACAAACCATTAATATTGAACCTTGGAGAATCTTTCTCCCATTTGATAATCCTTCTTCACTCAAACCCTCATTGTCATATCTAATTTCACCATTACCAAAAATATCAATATCAGCAGGCTTTATGAAAGGAATAAAATCTCCATAATTATTTTTATTGGTTGTTTTTGGGGTTGTTCCAGTTTGAGTTATACCGATACTTTTAAGTGTTTTCTCTTCCCAACCATCCCCTTTCTTTTCAAACACCCCCTGCAAATAACTCTCAAAAAGTTCCTTAGTGTTTTTAAGGTTTTGCTCAGCATTGGCTTTGGCCTTGTCAATTGCAGCAAAGGCTTGGTCTAAAATGGAAACTATGCGTTGTTGTTCCGAGAGAGGAGGGGTTGGAATTACTAATTGGGCTAAATTAGTTTGTGATAAAGTTGGTATTGCTGTGCCACTGATAATTTCTGACGCCTGTAATTTAAAATCCTCCGTCAAAAGACCATAGTAAAGAAATTTATTAAAGCACTTAAGCTCTTTAAAAACGACAAATTGAGGATTTATTGTAGCCATCTCGGGCAAATACTCAACTAGTGCTAATTTACCAATAGACGCTGTTTTGCAATATATTATATCTCCAATATTTATTTTGATCTCTGGCGATTCATTGTATTTAAACCATGAAATATAAGTGCTATTATTAAATTGAAGTTTGCAATTAACAATATTTGATGGGCTTAAAGTAATTGCACCTTCTCCTTTTGAAACAAGATCTTGTTTGGTATAACCACGATACCCTATTCTGCCTTTTATAGTGCACAACTCTCCCAACTTCTTTATTTCCCAGCCTTGTTTCATAATAATTCAGAAATTGAGTTTAGGATTTCAACACTTTCTTTATCTAATGCATTTATTTCCTCTAAAATAGCCTTAGGAGAGCGTAAAGCAACCTCTTCCTTTTTGCATGGGTTCTTTAAGCTAAGGTCAAGTGTTGTTTGGTCAATATCCTTTATGTTAATTCTCCAAGAATTAGGGCTATCAGCAAATGTTTTTTGAAGGTTAACAAACTCAGCAAGGTCGTTTTCGTTTAAAGGGTTAGTTTTTCCAAGGTTACGGTCTAAATTAAGCTGGTAGTACCAAACCTTTTTGGTTGGCTCACCCTTCTCAAAGAAAAGTACAACGGTTTTTACCCCTGCGCCAGAGAATACTCCTCCTGGTAAATCTAAAACTGTGTGTAGGTTGCAACTCTCCAGTAATTGCTTGCGGATTGCAACGGTTGCGTTATCGGTATTGCTTAGGAATGTGTTTTTAATTACTACACCAGCCTTGCCTCCCGCTTTAAGAATCTTTATAAAGTGCTGTAAGAATAAACTTGCTGTTTCGCCTGTTTTAATTGGAAAGTTTTGCTGTACCTCGGCACGTTCCTTGCCTCCAAATGGTGGGTTGGCCAGTACAACATCGTAACGGTCTTTTTCCTGTATATCGGCAAGATTTTCTGCAAGTGTATTGGTATGTACAATGTTTGGTGCTTCAACTCCGTGCAGAATCATATTCATTGTGCCAATTATATAGGCCAATGATTTTTTCTCCTTACCGTAAAAGGTTTTCTTCTGTAATATTTCAACATCCTTAGTGGTTAGGCTTTTACTGTTCTTTAGATAATCAAATGCTTCGCAAAGGAAGCCTGCGCTACCAACTGCTCCATCGTAAATAGTATCGCCTATTTTGGGAGCAACTACTTTTACTATTGTTTTAATCAGTGGGCGTGGGGTGTAGTATTCGCCACCATTGCGCCCAGCATTTCCCATATTCTGTATTTTGGACTCGTACAGGTGGCTCATCTCGTGCTTCTCAGCGTGAGTTCTAAAGCGTAGTTCATCAATTCGGTTAATCACCTCACGCAAATTGTAACCACTCTGCAAGCGGTTTTTCAATTCGCTAAAAATCTCCCCAACTTTATACTCAATGGTGTTTGCACTTTCTGCCTGAACCTTAAATTTTTTAAGGTAAGGGAATAGTTTATGGTCAACAAAATCCTTTAAATCATCGCCAGTTAAGGCTTTGTGATGGTCAAGTTTGCCGTCACCGTTCTTTGGCATAGCCCAAACATTCCATTGAAATTCAGGTGCAATTATTGGGGTGTAGCTTTTTCCTGTTAACTCGGCTGCAGTCTTTTTATCTTTCTCAAAGTCATCGAGGTACTTAAGAAATAATATCCAAGAGGTCTGCTCCACATAATCTAACTCACTACTGCATCCCGCATCTTTGTGGAGTATGTCGTCAATATTCTTAAAGGTTTGTTCAAACATCTTAAAATCAGAATTATAGTATATGAACTTTGTAAGGTTTAAAAGTAGTAAAAAAGTTTATGTTTTAATATTTATAGTATTGCCAGTATTTATGTTATTGACAATATTCAAAATAATATGATATTAAAAATGCTTAACCGCTTAGGTTAAGCATTGAGTTCTGCCTGATTATCTGTTAATTGTTTATTCTGCGATTTAGTTCTTGAGCATCGGCTTTAGCTTTTCTAGCTTCAATCTCCTTCTGTTTTGCAATCTCGTTGGCCTCAAAAAGTTGTCTCAGTTCTTCTTCTCGCTTTATAACATAGTTTTGGATTTCATCCTTCTTCTTGGAGTAATGGTAGTCCATTGATTGTATCAACTCTGTTGTATTTCTAATTTCTTTCCGCAAATCGTTTAGTTCATAGCCTTTCAATTTCAAATATCTGTACTTGAAATCATTGGCATCCTTACTTTCAATTATTTCATTGAGGCCAATATTTTTTTGCACCAACCAAAAGCATATTACGAAACTCAGAATAAAGTAACTGGCTATACTAATAATCCACCAATGGGATTGTTTAATTTCTACTACACGATGTATGGTTTCCTTTTGTTTTCGTTCAATAAAACTGCCTATTTGAATCAAAATATCATCAATATGCCTTATTGCAGGATCATCCAAATACCCATTGTTTCTTATATCCTTGATGCTGTTTTCAATTTCAACCATTTTTCTGGCTATTGGTGTTAAATCTATTTCAACCTTTTCTTTAGGCTGATTTAACGTTTTCTTCAATTCATTAAGTTGATTTCCAATCTCCTCAATGGCAGCTAATGTTTTTTCCTCGTTTGTCATTTTGTTTAGGTTTTATAGTCCATGTGAAATTCCTTTACTTATAATTTTTGTAACTATTTTTAAAGTTGGACTTAGGTTACTATAAAGAGCCTTGTAAGCAAATTTCTTTCCTAGGTCAGAACCTTTATAGGCATTACCACCTATCTTGAAGTTTACCCCATACTCTTTACCCGTTTTGGAGTGTTTGAGTATTTCCATTTCAACACCTTTCTCCCTTAGTTTTAGAGATAGCTCTTCCAAAGAAGCAATGCCTTTGCTCTCTAGAGTTTTAGCGATAGTTTCCTTTAAGAATTCTTTATCAGGTATAAACTCTTTTGTTTTTTCAACCTTTCTGACTTTTGCTTTTTCCTGAACCGAAGTAAGTCCATATTCCTTTTCTAATTCCTTTGCCCATTGAACCGATTTTGATTTAAAGAAGGAGTCACTAACAGCCCTTCCATCAAATCCGACTCTATTGGCAACTATATGGCAATGAGTATGTCCTGCATCGTTGTGTTTAACAACAAAAAATTGGTTATTATCTTTAGTAAAGCCCGCTTTTTCCATAAATCGTTGGGCTATTTCAGCCATTTTATCGTTTGTAATATTGTCCTCCTTTGCAAAAGAAAGTGAAGTGTGCCATGCTGGTTTCGAAATGTTAGGGTTTTCGCTACGAATAGCCTCAAACTCCTGAATAAGACCTTGCGGTTCGCTACTAACGAGGCCGTTAGAAAATAGGATTTCAGAGTTTTTCTCCTTCTCGAAATTGTAGTATACAACCCTCTTAAATCCTGAACCAGTTCTAGTTTTACCTACCATTGCTAATTAATCTTTGAACTAAAATTTTAATTTCAACCAGAACTTTATCGAGTTCTATGTACATTCTATCACCAACATTATATCGCTTTGCGATTTGGTTAATGTTATTGGCCAACCCTACTAACGTTTTATAAAGTGCCTTTTCTTCCTCTGAAAAATGCTTAGGCTTTATCTCTACCCCTAAAGCAGCCTCTCTTACAAATCTGGACTGAGTTCTGCCTGCTTCTTTTGCTTTTCTCTTTATTAAAGCGTTTTCCGAAAAAGAAAGCCTTACCCTGAATATCTTAGTTCTTTTGACTACAGCCATTTCCTTAATTCTTTATTTGCGAACGAAGTGAGCAAATCCATTTTCAAGCGAAGCGAGAAAATCGAGAAAGGCTTACAAAGCCACTATCTCGCCGTAACCCTTCCGCTACCTTAAGAGGGATTTTTTTGTCTTAGCGTTGGTTAATGATATAACCATACACACTCCTTTGCTTAACTCTTTCATACCCCAACATTTTTAATGCTTTCCCTATATGAATATGGCTCAAACTGAACTGTCTATTTGTTAACTCATTTAATTTCAATACAATATCGGTTGCAGTGTAGAATCCTCTCTCAATTTTACCCAATTCAATGTACTTTTCAATTAGTTCACGCTCAATCGTTATCATTTGATATTCCTTGTTTCTTTTTTCATTTTCCTTGATTTCTTCTTTAGTCAAATTATAATTGAAGGTGTTACTCTTGAAAAGATAGTATGCTTGAGCATAGACCTTATTAATATCAATATTGGTCTTGTATTCCCAGTCTATAGCATTAATCTCGAAACATAACCATCGGACAGAACCTGTTTCGTCATTAAGGAATTCGTTCTGGTTGGTACTTCCAACAAAACTGCATCTTCTTGTAATAATCGATGCAGTTTTCCCCCAGGGTAATCTTTCATTAATCATTGTTTTGCTGAAGTAGGCCTTTAGTGAGTTCAAATCGCTTTTACCCATTAATGCAAGTTCATCAAGGTTAATGAGAAGGTTTTTTGCTAGAAGTATTCTTGAATCCTTATCTGTTGATATATTTTCAGCAATGTATTTATTCAAAGAAGGAGGACATAAGAAACGACACCAGGTTGATTTTCCAGTATTTTGTTGCTCGCCGATTAGAATTAAGGCTTGTTTGTTGTAAAAGTCGGATTGTAAAGCGCAAGCAACCACTCTAACAAGCCACTTTTTGAAATGGTTGTTAAACGATTTCTGATCTTTCGCTTTAATAGAACTTGCCAATTTCTCAATGTAATCAGTCCCATCCCATGGGCTTAAATGCTGAAAATATTCTTCAAATGGGTCATAGGTTCTAATAAAGTCCGATTTAAGTAGGGCATAAAAAGTGCTTGCACTAATATTGTACCCATTTTCTAAGAGTTCAATTAAGAGCGAGTTTTCATTAAGTGGCGAGTATATAAAGTCCTGTTTCCTTTTAAACTCTAGTTCAAGACTTACGCTATTGAATCTTGTATCATACTTACTTTGAATATACCTTTTAATTCTTGATATCTGAGATGGCTGTTTTGCCTCACTATTCTCAACAGGAACACCCCTTAATATAAAACCGTGTTTTTTTGCATAATGGAAAAATGTACTTCCTGTTATTCCCTGACTCGTCGAACTTAAACAAGCATTAATCTGCTTTTCTGTATCAAGATATGAGTAACCACTATAGTATGAACTTACTCTATGTATATATTCCTTGCATTCATTTCCAAAAATTTGAATTAATGAAAATATAATCTTAATCCAATCCTCGTAGTTTCCAGTAATGTCAGTTTTCTTTTTCTCAATCTCCTCTATTATAAAAACTGCATCTAACTGTTGTTGATTAAAGTTAATGGTTCTTGGTTGAGAAATAAGTGTTTTGTCAAAAACTACCGAGTCTGGATTGTAATACAGGTCTTTGTCATATGAAACATACATCATCCTCGTAATATCCTTACATGCCTTATCGATATTAACTTTATATCTTTCCTTGAAATAAGTTGCAGCAGATTCGGCCTGTAATGTCTGAAGTTTAATGTCTGGTACAATTCGAATTATACTTTTCAGTTTTTCGCTAGGGGATAGGAAGCATGAGTAGATGTACGGATCTTTGGCTAATTCCACTTTTAAGTTGAGAGCTTCGCTAGGATTCACTTCATCAATGTCAACTTGTAGCAATCCCGAATGCGTATTAACATCTGAAGCTTTATGTGAACCCTTTGTTGTGCAACTTATTGTTGACGCAGGTAGTTTTTTCTTTTGATTCTCTCTTTCTCGTTTATCCGACTCGGCTCTTATTTTGAATATTTGTTTTGCATATTTCCCGTTCTTAATATCAAATATTAGTGCTTCTATCGGGATGTCTGCTTCTTTCTGCTTTGAAAGGACAGACTCGAAAAATGAAACTAGATGCTCACTCATAACTAGATAGCGGATTTATTATCTTCCAGAATTCTTTCAATATCTTCAACGGAATAGTATATTGTTACTCCTATTTTAGTGAATGGAAGAACATTTTTATTTCGAAGATCCTGCTGTTTGCCTTTGGAGATTCCAAAAAGTTCCTCCAGATCCTTTGTTTTATACCATCTCCTTTGGTATTCAGAAGCCTTTCCTTTAATTAGTTGCTCAACCTTGTTGAGCAGATTTGACTCAAGTGATCTCAAATCATCCTTTGTCACTAACTCTACATTCATAGTTGAAATGATTTAATTTGATTTGAGATCAAATGTATGTTATGTAAAAAACACAATGGTTTCCGACAATTGCCGAAAACCATTGCAAGAAACAATAGGTGAGAGTGTTATTGAAGTAAACTTTTTAAAATATTTTTTAACTCTATTGAAGTGTTTGGATTTATTTCTTCTGGTATTAGTGGATTCAGATTCTTATCTCTTACCACCGCGAAGTATAAAATACATAGTAAAATAAACTGCTCATGTTTATCATCAGAAATCTGCAAGCACTTTGAAGCGTTAAATTCATTAAGAAGTTTGTTGGATATTTCCCTGTAATTCTTGTAATCATCTATTTCCCTTTTTTTATCCGATTTTAAAGATTCTATAATCATTTTGCAAGAATCATAGTATTTAGATTGACTTTTGACATTGTTAAAAGTAGTCTTTAAGGAATCTTTATCAAAACCATTTACTTTTGTAATTATCTTGAAAATATGATTTGATACTTTATCCTTAAATATTTTTCTATTTTTATCTAAAAACGCCTTGTCTATCAATATAAAAAGAGTAGCAATGATTGTTTTTTGGTCTGGCAAAAATAGTTCACCAAGAAATGCTTCGTTACTGGAGTCAATAATTTTAATGTTTTTTCTTTGTTCTAATGAATAGTTGTAATTCATAAGTTCTGAGACTATCTGATTATCTGGACTTTTTTTAGTAATGAAATAATGAAGTTCATTGCTGCAGATATACTCAAACGGTTGAGTCATTATTTTTCTTGAAGTGTCTTTGTAGAAGATGCTTTTGGTACTGATAATTAAATAGGTTGTTATCAATGAGTAAGCTAAAAGAAATAGAGAAGTTATAATAACTAAAAAGAGAATTATTGTATCATAATTTAAAAACAATCTTAGAGGAAACAGCAACAATAATAAAGAGACTGTTCCCAGTGTAATTAATTTCACAAAGTCTTCATACAGCTTTATGTCTTTTGCATCAAAAAGATTATCAATAGCTTTGGCTAGTTTGTAAGTGATAGGAAGTTTAAACAATATTCCTGACATCAAAAAGGCAGCTATGACAGTTAAAATTGTATAAAACCTCTTTATTGTTAGTAGTTCACTTTGTTGTATGCTAAAGACTATTATCGAAAAAACAACTAGATTCACTATCCTATAATTGACTTTCATATAGTTTTGTTTTAAGTTTTCTCATATCATTTCCAACTTTCTGGTCTACAATTTTTCCGTAAATCTGAGTTGTTCGAATGTTTTTATGTCCCATCATTTTCGATACGGATTCAATTGGTACATCGTTAAGCAATGTTACAGTTGTTGCAAAAGTGTGTCTTGCGATGTGTGTGGTTAATTTTTTGTTTATACCACAGATTGTCGCAATTTCTTTTAAGTAAGCATTCATTTTCTGGTTACTCCGAAACGGAAAAATTGTTTTTCTTATTTCTGAGTCAGGTCTAGTTTGATATTTTTCAATAAGTTGTAAAGGAATTGGGAGAAGAGGTATGTTTGAATCTGTTCCTGTTTTTTCTCTTTTTGAGATTATCCACTTTTCACCTTTTTCGTCAACTTGAATTTTACTTATATCGAGGTTCTTTATGTCTATATCAGACAGACTTGTAAAACATTGAAAAATAAATATATCTTTTACAATGGATAGTCGTTCGTTTGTAATTTCTTTGTTTATCAATAAATTAAGTTCCTCCTCTGTCAAGAATCCTCTCTCAACTTCTTTGAACTTCGCTTTATATTTTGCAAATGGGTCTTTAATCAACCAGTCATTCTTTACAGCAATATTCACAACCTTTCTTACCAGTTTAACATACTTCAATGCAGAGTTGTGATTGCAGTTCTTCTCCGTTTTTAAATATTGCTCGAAATCTTCTATGAAGTTATATTGTAGTTGGATTAACTCAATATCCTCTTTTTTGAATTTATATTTAAGAAACTCGTAAACATGGTTTAGGGTGGTTTCAAATCTTTTGGCCGTTGATTTTGCATAATCAATCCCAATTAAAGCATTAACCTTTTGATTGTGTTCATGGAAAATTTCACAAAGTTTTTTTCTCTCAACATTTTGCTTATTGAAATGCTCCTTTAACATCTCCGCGGTTACATACTGGTATCTATCCTGTAACTGCATATATATACTCCAGGCTTTGCTCCTGAGTGATTCTATTGTCTTGTTGATAGAGTCAGCATCAGATTTATTTCCTTTAACAGCACCTGCACTATTCCATCGTTCTGCTTCTATCCATTGCTTTGTGCTAATCTCTGAATGTTTACCATTAATTGTAATTCTCATATAGATAGGAACTTTCCCTTTGCTATTCTTCTTTTCCTTTCTAATGAAAAATAATACCGAGTAGGTGTCTGCTCTTTTCATAGTAAAAATATTAAGTTACCTTCTTATGATTCAGCCATTCAGTTACATAGATGTTTTTCGGGTAACATGGGTAATTAAAAATTTAAACACAATTACCCGCTTGAAACTCAATATAGATCAATGTTACATAAGGTATAGGTAAGAAGGGTAAGTACTTTCTTATATATGAGATTATTACATATATTTTAAGATTTCTCACAATAAACATTGTTTATGTTAATGATACAAAGAGTTTTATAATATAATTCGGTTACCTTTTCATGGTTAATATTCCGAGGTAACTGATTTGGACAATACAGAATGAACTATTTTGAATCATTTTGAAATCAAATATAAATAAAAAACCTCAATGTGTCAATACATTGAGGTTTTTTGAATTTAATTGTTTTTTAGGTCAGTGGAGCTGGAGGGGATCGAACCCTCGTCCAAACAAGGAACCAGCTTGCTTTCTACATGCTTAGCTTTTCTTAATTGTCGGGACTAGTCCGGTGAAAAGCAACCAAGCTAATCCTTATCCTTTGTTATTTCACCAGAACTTAAAGGCGTCGTTCTGGCTATCCCCGTTTAGTCGGTGCTCCGTATGCTGGAAACAATAGGGCGGAATTTCCAGCGGAACATCTCGTCCCCGCACACCTAGGCGCAGGGATTAAGCCATTTTGCTTAGCAAAATTAAGCAGCAAGAGCGTAATTAGATTCGCCGTTTAAAATTTTGTGTCCTGAGATTTACGAGCCAGCCTCACAACGCTCGACATGCTTACAAACCCATTCTACTCGCTGTCAAAACCACGTCAGCCCCGTAGAGATTGCAAAAGTAATATATTTTTGCATATCTATTGTTGGGTTACTAAGTTATTAGGTGATTAAGAAATTGAGTGATGTAATAACTTAATAACCTAGTAACTTAATAACCCAATAACTTAACTAAAAATCCGAGTTCATCGACCAAAGGAAATCCTCGTTGGTGGCTGTTTTTACAAGCCTATCCCTTAGGAATTCCATTGCTTCAACCGAGTTCATATCGGTTAGGTAGTTGCGTAGAATCCAAATCTTCTGAAGTTTCTCCTTATCAAGCAGCAAATCCTCGCGGCGTGTGCTCGATGCAGTAATATCCACCGAAGGGAAAATACGTTTGTTGGATAGTTTACGGTCCAACTGCAACTCCATATTACCTGTACCCTTGAATTCTTCAAAGATAACTTCGTCCATTTTACTACCAGTCTCAGTAAGTGCAGTTGCAAGAATAGTTAACGAACCACCATTCTCGATGTTACGGGCTGCACCAAAGAAACGTTTTGGCTTTTGCAATGCGTTAGCATCAACACCACCAGATAGAACTTTACCCGATGCTGGTTGTACAGTGTTAAACGCACGTGCCAGACGAGTAATTGAGTCGAGCAGAATAACCACATCGTGACCGCACTCCACAAGCCTTTTGGCTTTCTCCAGAACGATGTTTGCAACACGAACGTGACGCTCTGCAGGCTCGTCGAAGGTTGATGAAATAACCTCGGCATTTACGCTGCGTGCCATATCGGTAACCTCCTCGGGGCGTTCATCTATAAGAAGAACAATCATATAAACCTCAGGATGGTTAGCTGCAATTGAGTTGGCAATATCTTTTAGAAGTATTGTTTTACCTGTTTTAGGTTGAGCAACAATTAGTCCACGTTGACCTTTACCAATTGGTGCAAACATATCCACAATCCTAGCCGATAGTAAGTTTGTATTATTGCCAATCAACTTGAATTTCTCGTTAGGGAATAGTGGTGTTAAATAGTCGAATGGTACTCTATCCCTTATAAATTCTGGGTCGCGACCATTGATATGCATAACCTTAATTAAAGGGAAATATTTTTCGCCCTCCTTTGGTGGACGGATTGTTCCTGTAACAGTATCGCCTGTTTTAAGTCCAAATAGTTTGATTTGCGATTGCGAAACGTAAACATCATCGGGGGAACTTAAGTAGTTGTAATCCGATGAGCGAAGGAAACCGTAACCATCGGGCATAATCTCAAGTACACCTGTAGTCGATACAATGCCTTCGAACTCAAACCTGTCGTTATTGGTACGACGTTCAAATGTTTTACGTTGACCAAAATCTCTAGGGGTTTGCTGTTGTTCTACTTCAGGTGAAGTTTCCGCAGATTGCTGAGGTGCTTCGGTATTTGCAATGTTATCTTGTGTTTGCTCAATGGCAACTTCAGCTTTTACCTCAACCACTTCATCATGAACCTCGGAATAATTATCATCGGCAACAGAGGTTTGCTCAAAGCGTGAATCTAAGTCAACCTCGGGAAGTGGAACGGTTTTCTTATTGAAAGTAATTGAAGGTCCCTCTTTCCTTTGTTGTTGCGGCTGCGTTTGTTGAAGTTGAACAGGCTTATCTTGATTTTGTTCGTTTCGAAAGTTGCTGCTAGAGTACTCCTTTCGCACATCCTTCCCTCTTGTGAAACGTTGACGTTTGGACTTTTCGGAATTATCGAATCTTTCGGTAGGCGTTGGCTGAGGTTCTTTTGTTTCGACAGGCTTTTCTATACTTTTTTCGGGTTGACTTGGACGCTCTGCCTGAACGGGCTTTTCGATAGGTTTAGGAGTGAATTTCTCAGCGGGCTTTTGGATAATTTTCTCAGGTCGTTCCTTCTTTACCTCTGGTTTGCGCTCCTTACCTTTGCTTTTATCCTCAAGCGATGCGTTAATTGCTTGTTGGTCGAGAATCCTGTAAATAAGGTCTTGCTTCTTTAAGGTTTCGGCTTTCTTAATGTCTAGTTCTTTAGCTATCTCCTTAAGCTCAGGAAGTAGCTTTTTGTTGAGTTCGAGAATATCGTACATAAATTATCTAAATTGAAGTATGTTACTTGTTGATTTTAAAGACAAATGAAAAATGAGTTGATTGTTTTTGAATCGAAAAAGAGGTTGGAGAACTCTTCGAAAATCAATGCAAATATAGTTAAATATTATTTTTCAAGTAAAATTAATGAAAAAAACTATTGTATAAAAGTGTTTTACTCCTAATGGCTGTTTAGTTTCTATCTTTTTCAATGAAAAATCCTTTTTTTATCTTTTGTTTAGTTGAGTTTAGTCTCTTTATTTATGAGTTTTGTCAAATTGAATTTAAACACTTGTTGAAATGAATACCAATGAACAAAACCCTTTTAGAGACTTTTTTGTTTACTTGGTTTAATGGATTGTTAAAAAATATTAAAAAAAATATTTTTTTTTGATAAATGTATATATATTCAAGCCTTATTTAATAGCTGATTCTGACTTATGAGGCAATTAAAGATTATTAAGCAAGTAACTAATCGCGAGGCGGTTTCGCTCGATAAGTACTTGCACGAAATCGGCAAAGTTGATTTGCTCACAGCCGACGAGGAGGTTAACCTCGCTCGCAAGCTTAAGGAAGGCGACGAGGATGCTATGGCTAAGTTGGTGAAGGCAAATTTACGTTTTGTGGTATCGGTGGCCAAGCAGTATCAGAATCAGGGATTAAGTTTACCCGACCTCATTAACGAGGGTAACGTTGGATTAATTAAGGCTGCTCAGCGTTTCGACGAAACCCGTGGCTTCAAATTTATCTCCTATGCTGTGTGGTGGATTCGTCAATCTATCCTGCAAGCATTGGCAGAGCAAGCTCGTATAGTAAAACTTCCCCTTAATAAAATTGGCTCTATAAATAAGGTGAACCGCGCATTAACTGAACTTGAGCAGAAGTTTGAGCGCGAACCCACAATCGGTGAACTGTCCGAAACACTGGAACTCGCTCCCGATGATATTAAGGAGGCACTAAGAAGCAATAGCCGACACATTTCCATGGATGCACCGTTAACTCAGGATGAGGATGGGAATATGTACGATGTAATTCTTTCGCCTGATTCACCACAACCCGATAGAGGATTACTAAACGAGAGTTTGCGCCGCGAGATTGAACGCGCCCTTGCCACTTTAACACCACGCGAGGCCAATATTATTCGTTTGTATTTTGGGCTTAATGGCAAGCATCCTCACACCCTAGAAGAAATTGGGGAGGAGTTTGACTTGACCCGCGAGCGAGTTCGACAAATCAAGGAAAAAGCGTTAAAACGCTTAAAGCAGGCAACTCGCAGCAAGATTCTCAAGAGTTATTTAGGCTAGTTAAAAAAATATATAGTGACAAGTAACCAGTGATTGGTTACTTGTTTTTGTTTCGCAACACTCCAACACTCCATTCCTCCACAAATAATTTTAGAATTCTCTCAAATAACTTACCTTTACACCATCATTCTTTATAAACAACAATCAACAAAGCGTATGAATCATCTTGTAGCTCCATCAATGCTCTCAGCCGATTTTGCAAATCTTTCCTGCGATATCGAAATGATTAATAAGAGTCAGGCCGATTGGTTCCACCTCGATATTATGGATGGTGTTTTTGTTCCAAATATCTCGTTTGGATTTCCTGTGGTGGAGCGCATTAAAAGTTTGGCCAAAAAGCCCCTTGATGTTCATTTGATGATTGTTGACCCCGACCGTTACTTGGAGCGCTTCCGCGATGCTGGTGCCGATTGGCTTACCGTTCACTATGAGGCTTGCACTCATCTGCATAGAACATTAAGCCAAATTCGCAAACTTGGGATGAAGGCGGGTGTTTCGCTCAATCCTCATACACCAGTGGAGGTATTGTCCGACATTTTGGAGGAGACCGATATGGTTCTTTTGATGTCCGTTAATCCTGGATTTGGTGGACAAAAATTTATTCAGAATACATACAGTAAAATTGAACGCTTAAGGGCAATGATTGATGCTCGTAAACTAGATACCCTAATTCAGGTTGACGGTGGTGTTGATACACACAATGCAGGTCAATTATATAAAGCAGGTGCTAATGTTCTTGTAGCAGGTAATGCAGTGTTCAAGGCCGATAATCCTTTGTCGGTGATTGAACAGTTAAAGAAAGCCTAAAATCTAGATAGCCAGTTAAAAATCATCTGTTTTCCATTCGGAGTTAGGATTGATTCCGGGTGGAATTGCACGCCACATACATCCAGAACGTTATGGCATAGGGCCATTATTTGACCGCTTTCGTCCGTTGCGGTAATTCTTAAACATTCCGGAAGCGTTTCAGGATTTACAACCCAGGAGTGATACCTTCCAGCCTCAAACTGCTTGGGAATATTGCCAAAAAGGTAATGTACAGGTTCTAGCACTTCCATCTTTGTTGCTATTCCGTGGTAAACAGTGCTTAGGTTAAGTAGCGAACCACCAAAAACTTCTGCAATAGCCTGCTGTCCTAAGCAAACACCAAGTATTCGTTTTGTTTGAGAGTATTCCTTTATAATAGGTAATAGATTTCCGGCTTCGCAGGGAATTCCTGGCCCTGGAGAAAGAATTATGCCATCGTAACTTGCCACATCTTCAACCAGTATTTGGTCGTTGCGGAAAACATCAACCTGATGCATACAGAACTCTTCAACATAGTGCACTAGGTTGAAGGTGAACGAGTCGTAGTTGTCAAGTATAAGTATTCGAGCCATTTTTTGTGTGCGAATCGACTGCAAATGTCGTATTTTAATCAATATTAACAATTACATAGTTGATATTAAACTGCAATCTTTTAATGGGTTGAAAATCATTTTTTTACAATTTAATTTTGATGATTATTTGGATTTTTCGCATAAACCATTTAAAATTGTAAGTCGAAAAACAAGGAACAATGGCAAATTTTAGTTCATACTTTTACGCAGGCTTTTACTTCTACTTTAGCAAAGTGGGGGCTTGGTAATTGTGTGTATAATGAAGAACTAGAATAGCACAGAATAAATCAAGCCCCGAGAAATCGGGGCTTTTTGTTTTAACACATAACGGAAAACGGATAACCCAAAACAGACAACAGCAATGAGCAAATTCAGTCAATCATATTACTTTTTTTATTTCTATTTCCGCAGCAAATATGGGGACTGATAGCATTGTGCAGATAAAGAAGGTAAGATAAATGCAGAGGTCCCAGAGATGGGGCCTTTTTTGTTGAAATCAATTGGAATACATAATAATAGTATGAGAAAAAAAGTAGCAATACAAGGTGTGCGTGGGGCTTTCCACCAGGAGGCGGCAAGGAATTTTTTTGGTTCTGACATAGAAATTTTTGAGTGCTTAACCTTTAAAGAATTAGTTGAGTCCGTTGAGCGCGGCAAAACCAGTTACGGAATTATTGCAGTTGAAAACTCTTTGGTTGGAGGAATACTACCAAATTACGCACTAATACGAGAATCTGCATTAACTGTAATTGGCGAGGTTTACCTGAGGATTGTTCAGAATTTAATGGCCTTGCCCAATCAAACTATCGACTCAATTCTGGAGGTACAATCGCACCCAATGGCCTTGGCGCAATGCGACGATTTTCTTTTGCAAAGGAGGAATTTAAGGGTTGTTGCGTCGGACGATACTGCGCTTAGCGCAAAGTTGATTTCCGAAAACAATCTTGCTGGTGTTGCCGCAATTGGTAGCGTTGAGGCTGCAAAGGAGTACGGTTTGGAGATTATTGCTCCAAGCATTGAATCCAACAAGGCCAATTACACCCGCTTTATGGTGCTTTCGCCAGAACAAAACAACGACACTCAGATAAAAACAAACAAAGCCAGCATTGCATTTGCCTTGCCTCACAAATCGGGAAGTTTGCAGAATGCACTACAATCTTTTTCGCGTTACGGCATCAATTTAACGATGCTACACTCGTTACCTCAGGTAGGTCAATGCTGGGAGTACTACTTTCACGCCGATGTGGTATTCCGCCATATCGACGATTTCAACCTTGCTCTTAAATCGCTAAAAAATCATACCAATTACCTGAGAGTTATTGGAGTTTACAGCACAGGAAATTTTATCAATAAAAATTCAACCAATTAAAAATTAATACTATGGATTTAAGTAAAAAAAGTTTAGCAATTGTAGGAACTGGCCAAATGGGCTGTTCCATTGGACTAGGTCTTCACGGAAAAGTTGGACTAGTTGCTGGTGTCGATACCAATAAAAATAGTGTTGAACAGGCCATTCAGCAAGGAATGGTGGATGTTGAGTGGAGTTTGCACGATGCTATTGCGTACGCAAATATCATTGTTGTTGCCACTCCCGTTGATGTTGCAATCCCAATTATTACAGAGATTCTTGACTACGTCGACGAAAGGACAGTGGTTATAGATTTGGGCTCCACAAAGGCATCGATATGCAGCGCTCTCAAAAGCCATATCAACAGGAAAAACTTCGTTGCAGCGCATCCAATGGCTGGTTCATCGGTAAAGGGACTCGATGGTGCTGATGCCGACCTGTTTGCTGGTTGTAAAACCTACATATGTCAGCCGCAGCGTTCATCGAGCTACGCGCTTAAAGTTGCTCACGAACTATTTCATCAACTCAACTCAAAAGTTGAATACATAGAGCCACTGCAACACGATAGACTTGTGGGATTGGTTTCGCATTTACCTCAATTAGTTGCATACTCGTTGTGCAACGTTGTTAAATCGGTTAATCACGAAAATCCTGAATGGGAAAATATTGCGTCAACTGGATTTGATTCTGCCTCGCGTTTGGCAAAAAGTCCTGCCAGTATGTGGCTGCCAATAGTGAATCAGAACAAGCAAAATGTTCTTAGCAATCTTGGATTGATGATTGCCGAGCTACAGAGATTAGAGCAGAGTATTGCAGCAAATAATCAGTTGGCAGTTGCCGATTTTATTGATAGTGCAGTAGATATAAGGGAACAGTTCGAGGAGTCGCGTAAACAGTTAAAAGCAAGAGATAATGGAAAGAGAAAATCTTCCTCAATTGCAGCCGCTTAGCGGTTGGGGTAGTAAGGCTGATGGGCCTTTAATTATTGCTGGGCCTTGCAGTGCTGAGTCGCCAGAGCAGTTGCTGTGTGTTGCCAACAGTTTAAAAAGCGCAAACTCAGTTTCCTACATGCGGGCTGGGGTTTGGAAGCCACGAACGACTCCAAATTCCTTTCAGGGTTACGGAAACGAGGCTTTGGCTTGGTTACGCGATGTAAAACGCGAGTCAGGTTTACCTTTTTCTACCGAGGTTGGCAGTCATCAGCACGTTTACGAAGCACTGAAATTTGGGACAGATTTAATTTGGATTGGCGCTCGCACGGTTTCTAATCCCTTTGCAATGCAGGAAATTGCCGATGCTTTAAAGGGCGTTGATATTCCCGTCCTAGTTAAGAATCCGTTAAGTCCCGATATTGAACTTTGGGAGGGTGCAATCCGCAGGCTTTACAATGCGGGAATTTATAGGTTGGGAGCAATTCATCGAGGGTTTTCAATTTGGGGTAAATCGGTTTTCCGCAATCAACCTTTGTGGGATATTCCGCTTCAACTAAAAATGCGTTATCCAAATCTCCCAATTATATGTGACCCTAGTCACATAACTGGAAAAAGCGAATTAGTACCACTAGTTGCCCAACGGGCAATGGATTTGAACTTTGATGGTTTGATGGTGGAAGTGCATCCTTACCCCGAAATTGCGTTGAGCGATTCGGCCCAGCAGTTAACCCCAAAGCAATTCCACGATTTGTCGAAATTAATTTTAGCCGAAGAGGCTCCATCCCGTAAATTTTCATTGGAAATGCTTGATGAGCTAAGGGCAGAGATTGATATTATGGACGATTTGCTGGTATGGGTACTTTCTAACAGAATGGAGCTTGCTGGCAAAATTGCCGATGTAAAACGGAACGAGAAAATGCATGTGCTACAATCTACCCGTTGGAATCAGGTTTTGGAGCGAGTTACAAGTAAAGGTGTGGAATCGGGCTTGCGACCACAGTTCCTCGAAAAACTTTTTAGAAGTATCCACGAGGAATCGGTCGGAATGCAAAAGAATCTGATTGCTCACGAAAATAGAGTTATTTGAAAAAATCAACGTAACTTTGAGTATTAAAATTATTGTCATGCCGAACGAAGTGAGGTATCTGTGAATTGAGATTTAGATTTTTCGCTTCGCTCAAAATGACAAAAGGCAAGCATTGCAATGGAAATAATACAAGTAAAAGGCAAAATATCAGAATCGACAATAATTGTAGGGGAAAGCATTTCAAATCTATCGAAATACATTCCTGGCAAGGGTGTTTACATTATAACCGATGAGAATGTAGATAAACTCTATGGTGATAAATTCCCCAATTATCCAAAGATTGTTGTAAAAGCTGGTGAAGCATCAAAAAATTTACTTTCAGTTTCTGAGATTTACCGTTGGTTGCTTGATGCTGGAGCCGATAGAAGTTCCTTTATTGTTGGAATTGGTGGCGGAGTTGTTTGCGATATTGCAGGTTTTGTGGCATCTACATATATGCGTGGCGTGGAGTTTGGCTTTGTGGCTACAAGCCTACTTGCTCAGGTCGATGCCAGCGTGGGAGGCAAAAATGGAGTTGATTTGGATGGATACAAAAATATTATTGGAACATTCAATCAGCCAAAGTTTGTTATCTGCGATACATCGATGCTGAAAACTTTGCCTGTTGTTGAACTTTCCAATGGTTTTGCCGAAATGGTAAAGCATTGCTTAATTGCCGATGCTGCTGACTTTGCGTTTATGGAGAATAATATCGAGAAGTTAATGCAATGCGATGTTGAGGTAATAACTCCTTTGCTGGCAAAGTCGGTTCGAATTAAGGCAAACATTGTAACTGCGGATGAAAACGAGAAGGGTGAGCGTAAGAAGTTGAACCTCGGTCACACTTGGGGTCACGCCGTTGAAAAGGTGTCGGGTTTGCCTCACGGACAAAGCGTTAGCATTGGACTTGAGCTTTCGGCTCGTTTATCAACGGAAAAGGGCCTGCTCGAAAAACGCGACTATATGCGATTGATGAACTTGCTTCGAGAACTTCAGCTGCCAATCTGCACAAGCATTAATCCTTTGAAAATATTCGATGCTCTAACCAAGGACAAGAAAAAGGTTGACGATTCCATCGATTTTATTTTGATGAAAGGAATTGGGAATGTTGTAATTGAGAGGTTGCCGTTGAATGAGATTAAAAGTTATTTAGTTAAAGGTTGAAAAAAGTCACTTGTCACTAAAAAAAATGCATCCAAAGATTTGTTTAACCATAGGGAATGTTACTTTCGATGAGGCTTTAAAGCATCTCAGCAATGTTTCGTTAGCCGAAATCAGAATGGATTTATTGGACTTCTCCAACGAACAGTTTTCCTCAATTTTCAGCCAGAATAAATGTGCAATTGCTACATACCGTTCCGATAACCATTTCGACGTTTTGTTCTCAAAGTATAGTCAGGCAATTGAGTTTGGTTGCACTTGTGTTGATATCGATATTAATGTACCAGAGGTTTACCGCGATAAGATTGCCGATTTGGCTCATAGTAAGGGTTGTAAGGTTGTTTTATCATACCATAACTACGAGAAAACTCCAGGACACTGGGATTTATCGCGTTTAGTTGAAAAAATGGTTGGGTCGGGTGCCGATATCGTTAAAATTGCTTGTACTGCTCATAGTACAGAGGATTGCTCCAGAGTGCTTGGTTTATATGAGAAATACACAAAGTTAGTTGCCTTTTGTATGGGCGAAATTGGAAAAATCACCCGTTTGGCTGCCCCAATGCTTGGTGCACCGTTTACCTACGCATCAATTAAAGGGAAAGAGGTTGCTCCAGGTCAAATGAACTATGACGTGGTTGAGAGTATGTTAAAGATGATGGAAGCGGGATGTTAGAATTTTAGAAGTTAGTAGCATGATGTCACCAGTCACCAGTCACCAGTCACAAAGAAAATATTACGCCGTTTTTGGCAAACCAATCCTTCATAGCCGAAGCCCACAGCTTTTTAACTCAGTTTTTGAAAAGTCGGGAATGGATGCATTCTATACGCGAATCAGAGCATTAAGTGGTATGGATGTGATTGAGATAATAAAAAACCTGAATATTTCGGGGGCTAACATTACCACTCCATTTAAAGAGGAGGTGATTCCTTATCTGGATTTTATCTCCGATGATGCTAAACTAATTGGCGGAGTTAATACAATTGTTAATGCCGATGGTAAATTATCGGGTTACAATACTGACCATTTCGGTGTTACCCGTTCACTTATTGAGTCGGGCTTGAACTTGAATGGACTGAAATGTCTTATACTTGGTGCAGGCCCTGCGGCTAGGGCTGCCGTTTATGGCTTAGTGAAAAATGGGGCAGAGGTTACGGTTTCAAACCGTACTCACTCTAAAGCACAGCTCATTGCCGATGATTTTGGGTGTAGGGTTTTGGAAATTGATAAAATCAAATCTGAAATTGGCGGATTTGATGTTGTTGTATCTACCTTATTGCCCGATGCTAACCCAATTAGCGATGTTGATTTGCCCTCAAACTTAATTATTCTCGATGCAAACTACCGAATGTCGAATTTTGGCATTTATGCTGAGGCTTTCGATTGTAAAATAATATCGGGAAAACGCTGGCTCATCAATCAGGCTGTTGAGTCGTATAAGTACTATTTTGGCGTAGAACCAGATGTTAAGTTGATGGAGAAAGGACTTAATGTTGAGTTAGAGAAGAACTCGATTAATGCAATTCCATATTCATCGGGTGCTAGGTTTGTGAGTTTGATAAATGTAGATATTGTTATATCGCTTCCTGCAGCGCAGGTAGGATGTTTAAATACTTTTTTAGATGAAGAGGTTTGTAAGGTCTTCGGCAGTTAATGGTGTTGTGCAGGCTCCTGCATCTAAAAGCGTTGCACAAAGGGCAATTGCGCTTGCATCTATGGCCGAAGGACGTTCTGAGATTTTAAACGTGGGAAACAGTGACGATTGCCAAGCGGCAATTCGTGTTTGCAAGGATTTGGGAGCAACTATTGATGGAGATACTAATCATTTAATTGTTGATGGTGGATTAAAACTTCCTGCACGTCCGCTGAACTGTGGAGAATCTGGATTAAGCATTCGGATGTTCTCGCCAATTGCATCAACCCTTAATGGCGATATAACCTTGATTGGTGACGGTTCCCTGATGAATAGGCCAATGCAGATAATTACCGATGCGTTGAATCAGTTTGGTGTTGAGTGTTCTACTGCAAATGGTTTTCTGCCAATACAGGTAAAAGGGCCAATAAAAGGTGGGCGAATCAGCGTAGATGGCTCATTAAGTTCGCAAGTGCTTACGGGTTTGCTTATGGCTTCGCCAATGGCAAGTTCCAATGTGACAATATTGGTTGATAATCTCAAAAGCATTCCCTACGTGCAGTTAACTATAGATATGATGTGTAAGTTTGGTGTTGATGTTGAGAATATCAATAATTCGGAATTCAGAATTAAAGTGCCTCAGCGCTACAAGCCCTGCAAGTATAATGTTGAGGGCGATTGGAGTGGTGCTGCCTTTTTGCTTGTTGCTGGTGCAATTGCTGGAGAGGTAGAGGTGATGAATCTTAACCCACGCTCGCTTCAAGCCGATAGGGCAATTATCAATGCTTTAATGTGGTGTGGTGCATACGTTTCCATTCGTGAGAATAGTATTTTTGTGAAGAGAGAGAATTTAGCTGGCTTTGATTTCGACGCCACGCATTGTCCTGATTTGTTCCCTCCATTAGTAGCACTTGCTTCGCATTGTGTTGGGGAATCAAAAATTCTGGGCGTTGGCCGACTAAAAGTAAAGGAGAGCGATAGGGCTGCAACGCTTATGGAGGAATTCACTAAATTGGGAATCGATATTAAGGTGCAGAACGATTTAATGATAATTCAAGGAGGAAAGCCGAAATCGGCTAAAGTTCAATCGCACGGCGACCATCGCATTGCAATGGCTTGCGCAGTTGCCGCATTAAAGGGTAATTGCGAGGTTGAGATTGATGGCGCCGAAGCCGTATCCAAGAGTTATCCAGATTTTTTTAGTGACTTACTTCGAGTGACAGGTGAATAGTGACATATGACAATTTCTTTACGAACAACTAACAACGAAACAATGAACACATTCGGACGAATATTTAAAATATCAATCTTTGGTGAATCGCACGGCCCTGCTGTTGGGGTTACTATCGATGGCGTTAAACCAGGATTATCGTTGCAGTTAGATGATTTTACGCACGATATTTCTCGTCGTAAATCGGGCGCAAAAGGAACCACTCCGCGTATCGAGGATGATGTTCCCGAAATAATCTCTGGATGGTTCAATGGTTTTACCACAGGTGCACCGCTTACCATTATTTTCAGGAATGCCAACACCCAATCGGGCGATTACGAGCGCATAAAGGATTTACCCCGACCCGGACATGCCGATTTTGTTGCACATCAAAAATTTAACGGCTATAACGATTACCGTGGCGGTGGACATTTCTCTGGCCGTTTAACCCTTGCGCTAGTTGCTGCTGGTGTTATTGCAAAAAAGGTGATAGAGCCAATAAACGTAAGCGCTAATTTGATTTCGGTTGGCGGAAGTAGCGATATAGAAGGAAAAATCAGCAAGGCGCTTGAAAGTCGCGATTCTGTTGGAGGTATTGTGGAGTGCATTGCAAATAATCTGCCTGTTGGACTAGGCGAACCATTTTTCGATTCAGTGGAATCGTTAATTAGCCATATTGTTTTTGCTGTTCCAGCAATCAAGGGAATTGAGTTTGGCTCAGGCTTTTCTGCTGCTGCAATGACAGGCTCTCAGCATAACGATAAGTTTCTAGATGCCCAAGGAAGAACATCTACCAATAATGCTGGAGGAATATCTGGTGGTATTACCAATGGTAACGAATTGGTTTTCCGAGTGGCTGTGAAACCCACATCGAGCATCGGTATACCGCAGCAAACCGTAAATATGGTAAATGGCAAAACTGAAAACCTCGACATTAAAGGTCGTCACGATGCCTGCATTGCATTGCGCGTTCCTGTGGTAATTGAGGCTGTAACAGCAATAGTGCTTGCAGATTTATCAGAAGAATTGTAAAATATAAAGGGCTCTTGAACTCTTCGAAAGATAGAAATGAAAAAAGGGAACGTTTCCGTTCCCTTTTCTTTTGTCGGGGTAGCAGGATTCGAACCTGCGACCCTCTGGTCCCAAACCAGATGCGCTAACCGGGCTGCGCTACACCCCGAACTATAGCCCTTTTGCGGAGAGGGGGGGATTCGAACCCCCGGTACCCCTTGCGAAGTACGACGGTTTAGCAAACCGTTGGTTTCAGCCACTCACCCACCTCTCCGTGGGTCAACTGAAATTCTTCTCTCAACCGCTAACAGGTTTTCGAAAAGCCTGACAAAAGTATTAAAACATCTGTAATTTGCAAAATATAATTTAAAAAAAAGAGGAGAAAAATACTTCTCCTCTCATTTTTAGACTATTAAAATTTATTTTTTCTTGGAATCATTACCAGGTTTGGCAATATTTTCGCGCATATTGGTATCCGCCTCAATGTTTTTCAACCTTTGATAATCCATAATACCCATATTTCCACTACGGAATGCCTCTGCCATTGCCATTGGAATTTGTGCTTCTGCCTCAATAACCTTAGCACGTGCCTCCTGTGCTTTTGCTTTCATCTCCTGTTCGTAAGCAACCGCCATTGCACGACGCTCCTCGGCTTTTGCCTGAGCAATATTCTTATCGGCATTAGCTTGGTCCATTTGCAGCACTGCACCAATGTTACGTCCAATATCAATATCAGCAATATCAATTGAAAGAATCTCAAATGCTGTTCCAGCATCAAGACCTTTTTCTAACACAACTCTCGATATAAAATCAGGGTTCTCAAGTACTTTCTTATGAGAATCGGAAGAACCAATTGACGAAACAATACCTTCACCTACGCGAGCAAGAACAGTTTCCTCGCCTGCACCACCGACCAACTGTTTAATATTAGCTCTAACAGTTACGCGGGCTTTTGCTATAAGCTGAATACCATCCTTTGCAACGGCTGTTACAGGAGGAGTGTTAATTACCTTAGGGTTAACGGACATTTGAACAGCCTCAAACACATCGCGACCAGCAAGGTCGATAGCTGTGGCCATCTTGAAATCCAGAGGAATATTCGCTTTTTGTGCAGAAACTAATGCGTTAACTACTTTTCTAACCCTCCCACCAGCAAGGTAGTGAGCTTCAAGTTGATTGGGGTTAAGTTCCAATCCAGCTTTTGTACCTGTAATCATGGCATCAACAATTTCCCTTGGCGGAACCTTTCTCCAGCGCATCACTATTAACTGAATAAGCGACATGCGAACATTGGACACTAACGCTTGGAACCACAATCCTAGCGGCACAAAATAGAGGATAATCCATAAGCCAACAATACTTACAGCAATTATCACAAGCAAAACACTAAGTTCACTCATAAAATTATTATTTAAGTTTTACAATTATTTTATTCCCTTCAACCTTAACTACCTCAATGGTCGACTGCTGGTCAATCATCTCGCCAAGGGCTGTTACCTCAACAATATTATCGTTGATTACAGCTTTACCCATAGGCGCCAAACGACTAACGGTAATGCCCACATCGCCAGGCTTTATAATATGCTCGTACTCCTCGGTTGCCTTTGAGTCGATATTCGTACTCAAAGTGGCCCATCGCCAAGTTTTAGCCCTGAGTGATAGCGCAATTGTTGCCACAGAAGCGACAGCGGTAGATAACAAGATAATATGACCAGCGGTGGCCCCATACTGGCTATAGCCTAGGTATACTCCAAAAACAATAAGCACAAACCCAGCAATACCAGCAACAGTAATACCAGGAATAATCAGAAACTCTGCAACAAGAAAGATGAGTCCAATTACAATAAGAACAATGATTAAGGTCATTTTTGAGGATTAATTTAGATTGATTGTAGCACTTAACCCTCTTCGGTTTAACTCAACCATCATGCTCTCCAGCTCATCGCGCTCACCTCGGCGAACATCACACTTCCCCTTAAAGTGAGTAATAATAGCGCATTGCTCGGCTTGATTTGGCTCATGTCTGCACACATCAACAAGGGTTTCAATAACGAATTCAAATGTGTTCACCTCGTCATTATGCAGAAACAACGTGTAGTTTTCGTTTGTCTCCATATTCACCTCCTCTAAACTGAAAGTTTGTTCACGATGACTCATAGGTAACAATTTATTAAGATGCTAATATAGTTATTTTTTATCAAGTTCAATAGTTATAACCACAGCGTTTACAATTCCGCTTGCAATAAGGTTATCTTTCACTCGCTGAGCCTCATCCAAAGTGGAGTAGTTTCCAACTGAGAATTCCTTTTGTCCAAGGCCATTATCGGTTCTTGAAATTTCTTTCCCGGAGGCTATGGTTCTTATGGTTTTGGCTACATCGTCGGGTAATTCATTTTCGTAAACACCCACTTGTATTTTGTAAATTCTCCCGTTATCAACCTCGGTGGATTTTGCAACTGGAACAGCAGTACCCTCCAACGATTGCGCCCTTTGTGGAGTAATCTTTTTACCGTTATACCACGCAATGATAAATGCATCCTTAAAGCCTTTCGACTTAACAACACCCAATGCTTTTTCGGCGCTAGAGTATGTAGTTAAATTACCAATAAAATACTTGGTTAATGTTCCTGCTTTCTCGCCAAAAACAGGCACCATCCCTTTGAAGAACTGCGGTTCACGCAGGGTACTAAATGCTCCAATTTGAATACGGTACACAACACCATCGGGCAATGGAGAATCGATTGGTATTGGATTCTCTGCATTATATACAGGCTTTTCTACCACACCAAAATCCGAAGGGATTTCCTGCTTTATGGCAATGGTTTGAACTGGCATAACCTCTTCCTGCTTTTCAATTTTTGGTCCTTCGGGAACAACCTGAATTACCTCCTGTTTTTGAGCAACTTCTTTAACTGGCTCTGCCTGCTGTGATGTTCCAAAAATATTAGTTTCCAGTTTAATTATTCGACTTGTCAACTGCTGTTCGAATAGTTTCAAGCCCCAAATTTTTGAGAAGGCCAAATCTAACTTTAGCAATGCCAACTCACGCATAAGTGATGCCTCAAAAGTACTCTCCACCTTCCCTTCTTCACCAAGATTATTCATAATTGCCGAAGCAGTTCTTATATGAGCCTTTGATGCATTGATATCGTTCCGAATGGTTTCGTCCTTGGTTCCGCTCTTTACAAGTGCAACGTGAAGACAATCGTTGTAAATAGTATATTTTTTCTCAAAATACTTCTCCATTAAACTGCTATAACTACCCATAGCAGAAAGCATTACTTTAGTTTCTGCAATGCAAGCAGCAGGAGCAGTATCGGATGAATTACTTGTACAAGCCCTGTACTTATCCTTTGCGGCAAATGCATTTTCTCTAGTTTTCACCAATTGAGGGTATATTTGCTCAACCAGAGCAAGCCTATTAATCTCATCGTCCTGAAAAACAGTGGTGGCAAACTGCGCCTGATAGATGTAATCAGGATTATCAACAGCAAAAGTTGCATCGGCCTTACCTTGGGGTTTACGTTTACCTGTGAGGTACTCCTGCTCAATTTGGCTTGCACGAACAAACATCATATCGGCCTCCTTTTGCGCAGCAAGCATTTCGTCCTCAACCTTGGTAACTTTTTTCTCAAGTTTTATCCGCTCCTCCGCTGTATCGATATAATCGAAACCTTGACGCAACTTCTCAAGTCGGGTTATCAAAGAATCGGTTAGCATTTGTGCCGCAAAACCTTTGGCAATTACTCGGGCATACTCAGGGTCATTCTCAACCGAACTGAATGTTGCAGGCTTTTTTTTCTTCAAATCATCAACTTTCTTTTCCTCAACATTTTTCTTCACCTCAACCCTCTTCTGCTCTACAACAAGACTTGCCCCTTCCATATTTAACCTCGCCAACGAAACTAACTCCTTGTTCGATTTTGCAGAACGACGAATTGGATTCTCCTCATTCTTCATCAACACCAACTGAACAGTATCGGGCATAAAGTTGCGGTTGGTGGCAAAGCAAACCAAACTATCGGCATCACCTACCACGTAAAGGAAATCGTCGAAGGGTGAATTGTATGGAAATCCCAAATTTTCGGCAGTGCTCCACAATCGGGTTTTAGGATTATAAACGGATTTGTAAATATCGTACCCACCCATTCCGTAATGACCTTTTGACGAGAAGTAAAGCGTAACCCCATCGGGAGCCATGTACGGAAAATCGTCATCGAAAAAAGAGTTTACTACATCTCCAATAACCTCGGGTTTGCTCCAGTATCCATCGTCCTGAAACTTGATTCTGAAAATATCCTTTCCGAACGAGGTGGAGTTGCCATAGCTGGAATAGTAAACATAATCGCCAACCTGAGGGTTCTTAGGATAAAACATCACCGATTGGTGATTCAACTTTTTATCGGTAGGTGTTAGGAGATTCTCCGGAATACTGGTAAAACTACCAGTGCTTGGAGCAACTGAATAGTAGTTGTAAAAATCTTTAACGGATAAGCTCTTGGTGTCGAGAACTTGTGGAGTGAAAATATAGCGAGTAAGAAAACTTCCATTCTCGCACAGTGTTACCAAAGGTTCAACATCCTTTACTTTTATATCGCGCGAACCTCCGCTAATTGTAAATCGACGATAATAATCTATTGCCTCGTTAAACTGATAGTTTTGCCTCAACGCCTCGGCTAAGAAAAAATAAACCATATTAGGAACATTCGCGATAGATGCCTTTGTGAGATATTCAATGGCCTTATCGACATTGCGAGTTCCCATTAAGTAGCAAATTCCTAGTGGATACTGAATATTAGGGTCGCGAGGATACTCTTTAATCAGCTCATCATAAATACTGAGTGCCTGCGTAAATTGAAGTTTATTCAACAGAGAATCTGCCTTAACACGTTGCGGATTCGATTGCGAGGCAACCGCATCAACCTCCTGCGAGTTAGCCAACGCCGCAATCCCAAGTAATACTATCAGAAGAAATATTTTTTTATGATTCATAGCAAAATCAGTACTTGTTATGCAAAATCATTCAAAAATAGATAGAAATAATGGAGAATACAAAACGTTAACTGTGAATAGTTAAACATACAAGGATTGAACCTTTCATCACCTTGAACTTAAACACACTTAAGTTTTTCTTTTGCACGAACAACCATAAGCAACAAAACCAACACCTACAAACCTCACAATCATCTCATAATTAAATATAAAGATATCTGAGTAGGGTGTTTTAAAGTTGACTTGTATTAATAATAAAAGTAAATTGTATATCGGCCTAACATAAATATTAAACCAAAATAATATAGCAATGAAAATCAAAGAAAATATAGCAATAAGTGAAACGGGGTTTGTGTTCAACCCAACCACTGGCGACTCCTTTACACTAAACGAAACAGGCCGAAAGGTTATTGCACTTATCAACGAAGGCAAGACTATTGAACAAACCGCAAAAGTTCTAAAAGAGACCTTTGATGTGGACGACACCACCCTGGAGCGATACCTATTTGATTTTATTTACGACCTGCGGATAAACAAACTTTTGGAGGAGTAAGCAATGGCACGAACAAAAATAACCGTTGCTGTTACAGGACTCAACAATATCGATAGTCCAGGCCCAGGCATTCCTGTAATTAGGGGAATAAAAGAATCCGAAGAGTTCGATGCACGGATTATTGGGCTAGCCTATGAGCACTTGGAGCCGGGAATATATATGAGCGAATTGGTTGATAAAACCTACATGATTCCTTACCCCTCGAAAGGGAAAGAAGCGCTATACGACCGATTAATGGAAATCCACAAAAAAGAGAACATCGATGTTATTATACCAAACTTCGATGCGGAACTTTTCTCGTTCATCAAACTGGAAAATCAACTCAATAAAGTTGGAATTAAAACATTCCTTCCAACCCTGGAGCAATTCGAGGAACGTCACAAATCAAACCTACCTGCATACGGGAAAAAATACGGCGTGGATATTCCACAGGGAACAGAGGTATTCAGCATTGCCGACTTGAACAATGCGCTAAAATCGATGGAGTACCCAGTAATGGTAAAGGGCAAATACTACGATGCCTACAAGGCATACTCAGAGGAACAAGCCATTGCATACTTCCATAAAATGTCCGCAAAATGGGGTTTACCTGTAATCCTTCAGGAATTTATTGATGGTACCGAGGTTAACGTAATTGCACTGGGCGATGGAAAAGGGAATCTTACCGCCGCTGTTCCAATGCGCAAGCAGTATATCACCGACAAAGGTAAAGCTTGGGGAGGTATTACTATTGAAGACCAGAGTCTGCTCGATTTAGCGCATAAAATTGTATCGCAAAGCAAATGGCGCGGAGGAATGGAACTAGAACTAATCCGCTCGGCCAACGGTAAACTCTACATCTTAGAAATCAACCCTAGAATTCCCGCATGGGTTTACCTTGCAGTTGGCGCAGGACAAAACATCCCGGAGGCATTAATAAAGTTGGCACTTGGGAATGATGTAAAACCTTACACCCGTTACGATGTGGGTAAAATGTTTATCCGCTACTCGTACGATATGATTGTGGATATAGATAGATTTTCAACTCTAGCAACATCAGGGGAACTGTAGAGTGGTTCTAGTTATATCAAAGTAAAGAAATTCAAACAACTCAAAATTGAACTACAATGGAAAAGCAAATATTTGAACGCCCAACAATAACGAAGTTAAACCCTGGAGTACCATCGAAACACGGAGTAGGAACAGTTATTGCGCCTATGCCAATGGTTGATGGCGTTAAGGTTGACGAACTGCTCGAAAAATATGGCTCGCCACTATACATAATCTCCGAATCGACAATCCGCAGGAATATGGACGAGATTAAACGAGCATTCACGGTACGTTACCCTAAGGTACAAATGGCCTGGAGCTACAAAACCAACTACCTCGACGCTGTATGCAGAATTTTCCATCAGGAAGGCTCTTGGGCCGAGGTTGTTTCGGGATTTGAGTATGATAAAGCCATAAGAAACAATGTAAAAGGCGAACACATCCTATTTAACGGCCCTGGCAAATCGGCTGCGGAACTCGAAAAAGCCGCAAGAGATGGTGCATATATCCATATCGACCATTTTGATGAGCTTTTCCTTCTTGCGGGCATCTGTCAGAAAAAAAACATTGAGGCAAGAGTGGCTATAAGGGTTAATATGGATGTGGGCATTTACCCAAAATGGGATAGGTTTGGCTTCAACTTTGAGAATGGCGAAGCGTGGGATGCAATTAACCGAATTATGGCAAACCCAAAACTGAAACTAATGGGATTGCACACCCACATTGGCACATACATTATGACTAGCGATGCTTACCATATTGCAGCAACAAAACTTTCTGAATTGGCCTATAATATTGGCAATAAATTCAACCACTACATTTCGTATATAGATATGGGCGGAGGTTTTGCATCGCGCAACACGCTTCGTGGAGCTTACCTTTCGGCCGACGACACAACACCTTCGTTCGAGGAATATGCCGAATCTATAACATCGGCAATTATTAACTCGCAAATAAAGCCCGACAAACTTCCAACCATAATTCTAGAAACTGGACGTGCACTAATTGACGATGCTGGCTACATTGCAGGAACAGTAATCGCCAACAAGCGCCTATCCGATGGACGCAGGGCAACAATTATTGATGTTGGGGTTAACTTCCTATTCACAGCATTCTGGTACGACCACAAAATTCACCCAACCATCCAGCACTCTGGTGCTGTGGAGGAGACAACCATTTACGGCCCTCTCTGTATGAATATCGATGTAATTAGGCCATCGCTTATGTTCCCACCTATGAAACAAGGCGACAGGCTCCTAATTACCCGAACAGGAGCATACAACAACACCCAGTGGATGCAGTTTATTGCTACCCGTCCAAATATAGTTCTGATAGACAAAGACCGAAATGCTCATATAATCCGAAAAGCCGAAAGCGTTGAAGATGTAGCAAACAACGAGGTTGTACCAAAACATTTGGAGTAGACGATTTACCAATTGCACATTGACTTATTGTCCATTATCTAATTGACTAATTAACCTGCAATGAACAAAAACGCACTATCGGAATTTCTAAAAAGTTTGGCACGCAGCTATTCCCAAGTTTTCTTTTCCGAGAACTACTGGTTTGCCATACCCTTGATTGTGGTTTCGTTTATAGATTTTTCGGCTGGTTTTTCAGGATTGCTTGCAGCACTTTCGGCAAATATTGCCGCAAAACTGCTCCACTTCGACGAATCGACCACACAAAGAGGGCTTTACGGTTTCAACGCATTGCTTGTCGGCTTGGGATTAGGTTACTTCTACCAGCTAACATTGGCCATTATGCTTATTTCGATATTTGCAGGATTCTTCACTTTTCTTTTGACCATTGTGTTTCAGGGAGTGCTAGGCAAATACTACCTTCCATACTTATCGATACCATTTGTTTTGAGCGTTTGGCTTGTTTTAAGCGCTGGCTGGCAAGTTTCAGATGCCGAATCGAATCCAGCAGGACTTTATATTATCAACAAGATATTTGGAATTGGCGGGTTAAAGTTGGTTAGCATTCATGAGTGGTGGATTAACAATGTTAAATGGAACTACCTAAACAGCTATTTTACATCGTTAGGGGCGCTATTCTTCCAACTCAACATAGTATCGGGAGTGCTTGTTGCTGTTGCATTGCTATTCTACTCACGCATAGCGTTTATGCTATCTATAGTTGGTTATAGCGTTGCTTACTTTGCCTATGCGGCCATTGGAATGGATTTAAACTTACTGGGCTACAGCTACATTGGATTCAACTTTATACTTGGCGCAATTGCCATTGGAGGGTACTACTACATTCCTTCAAAACAATCGTTCTTTTGGGCGGTAGCATTCACACCAGTTATTGCCTTGGTAACAGCAGGGTTATTCGGAATATTTAAACAATTCGGATTACCAATTCTTTCGTTGCCATTCAATATTGTGCTGCTGATGCTTATCTACTCGTTCCGATTCAGAGTAAAGCAATCCGACTTTAAGGAGGTACTTGTTCAGGAGGGAACACCCGAAAAGAATCTTTACTCGTTCCAATCGTTCACAAACCGATTCCCCAACTATGGCTGGACCGAGATAAAATTACCATTCTTTGGCGAATGGTTTGTTAGCCAAGGACACAATGGAGATTACACGCATCAGGGAGAATGGTCGGCAGCTTGGGATTTTATCATTACTGACAAAAATCAAAATCAACATAAAAACAACGGAGATATTGTCACGGATTACTACTGCTACGGACAAAATGTTATTGCCCCTGCCGATGGAGTGGTTACTACTGTTGAGGATGGAGTTGACGACAACATTATTGGCGAAGTTAATACAACTAAAAACTGGGGAAACACAGTTATTATAAAGCATACCGAGGGGTTATACACAAAACTATCGCATTTGAAAAGTGGCTCAATCACCGTTAAAGAGGGCGATAATGTTCGCTACGGAACCGTGATTGGCAAAGTTGGCAATTCGGGTCGTTCCCCCTACCCTCACCTTCACTTTCAGATACAAACAACACCATACATCGGCTCAAAAACGCTAAAATACCCTTTGTTTGCTTACATCGAGAACGGAAAACACATAAAAACCTTCGATTACCCTGAAAAGGATAGCATAGTAGGTTCCATATCGGCTGAACCGCTTCTTAAATCGAAGTTGAACTTTAAACCAGGAACTAAGCTAAAATGGTCCATCACCCAAAATAGTTCAAAAAGAACTGAGGAATGGGAGGTTCACAACACTCCATACAACAAACTTTACATCCAATGTAAAACCACAAAATCAACCGCTTACTTTGTAAACGATGGCGTTAACTTCTACTTTACACATTTTGAGGGCGATAAAAAATCTCTTCTTTACTACTTCTACCTTGCCGCATTCCGCTTACCGCTTTTAATTATTGAGGGAAGCACAACCACCGATTACTTACCTGCCAACAAAACATTCTACGGATGGAGGCTATTCCTACACGATTTCGTTGCGCCATTCTACATCTACCTAAAAACAAAAATTGAGGTCAAAGCAACGCGTATTGGCTCTGAGTTTGACACTAAAGGCTTTGAGTACAACTCAATTATAACCGGATACTCATTCCAAAACCTTGTTTTCATTAAAAACTTCAAACTAACCATAAACGCTAATAGCACTATAAGTTTAGTTGATACAATTTCAGAAACGGAGGCCATATGCGAACCATACTAGTTTTTATACTTATATCGATATCGATTTTAGGCTATAGTCAAACCGATTTTATTAGCCTCGATAAGCAAAGCTACGACTACTACCTAAAAGGCGATTACAAAAACCTAAAACAAACGGCAAAGAAACAGTTTGACCTAGGAATGGACTACTACTACCTAAGAATGCGACTTGGAATATTGGCATACAATAATCACCATTATGCTAGCGCGTACAAACACTTCCAGAAAGCATTAACCTTCAACAATTACGACACAATTAGCCGGGAGTATATTTACTACAGTTATCTTTTTGCTGGACGCAAAGCAGATGCAGGGTTATACCTTAAAAACATAAACCTCAATCAAAAGAACATGCATCTTAAATCATTAGAATCAGGTGGATTCTCAAACTTTTACTCTGGCATAAACTACACATCTAACGATGCAAAGCTTTACACATCAAATCCATTAACCTATGAGGCTATCGAAAATTCGCTATCAGTATATGCTGGATTTGAAACCTACTTTGGCAGCAAAACTAAACTAAACTTGGGCTACACCAACTTCCGAAAAACAGGCACATTCTACTCAAGCACAAACACCACTGGCGAATATAGAACCTTTAAACAAAACCAAGTGTACGGAAAATTGTGCATACTCACCTACCCCGGATTTGAGTTTTTTGGATATGGGCACATTGCTTTTTACACCGAAGAATCGGCACAAACCACTTTTGGAGGACGACGCTCATCGGCGCAAATATTTACCGAATCGACCTTCGGGCTTGGATTAACAAAAAACCTCTGGAAACTTCGGTTTAGCGGAAATGGTTCATATAGCAAATTCGGAGGTTCAAACCAGTTCCGAGGCGAAGCAAGCATTACCTACCTACCATTTGGAAATCTAAATTTATATACCACTACCAACGGAATGTACCAGAACGACAAACATTGGGGAGCAACCTATCAATTTAGTCAGGATATCGGCTTTAAAACATTCAAATACCTTTGGATTGAAGCAGGAGTAATGACTGGAAATTCCTTTTTATACACTCGCAATCAAGGTGCAACAATTAACAACTCATTTTTAATCCCTGCATTATCGGTTTATGGAAATGCTATTGTTATGCTGGGGAATCATTTTAGCATAACACTAACTCCCTCGTTTAGCAAAAACACTCTCTACACGTGGGATACAATCAACTACACACAAAGCAACAAGGTAAACTCCAACTCAACAGGATTCTCATTCACATTAACCTATAAAAAGTAAAACTATGAAAAAGTTAATATCAACCTTTATTCTTGTGCTTGCAGCTGCAATTGCTTTTGCACAGGATTATGCAAAACTCACAGCAGCATTCAACGAAAGTTACGCCAAGGAAAAAAATGCGAAGTACGCAGAGGCTACATCTGCATTAAAGGCGCTTTATGATGAAAAATCGTACGAGATTAATCTACGCTTAGGTTGGCTCACATACCTTCAAGGGCAATTCTCCGAGTCGATGGGCTACTACAGCAAAGCAGTTGAGTTGATGCCTTATGCCATTGAGCCGCGATTGGGTATTGTTTTGCCTGCATCGGCAATGGGAAGCTGGGATTTAGTGTTATCGCACTACAATAAAATACTTAGCATCGACCCAAACAATACGCTTGTGCTTTACCGAATGGGATTAATTAACTACGAACGCAAGGATTACAAACAAGCTTACACTTACTTCGAGAAAGTTGTAAATCTATATCCTTGGGACCACGACAGCGTGCTGATGTTTGCCTGGACAAACTATATGCTTGGAAAAACCCGTGAAGCAAAAATTCTTTTCCATAAAGCACTACTATACAATCCTGACGATGCAAGTGCTAAGGAAGGACTTGGATTGATTAAGTAGGATTTTTTTGATTTGATTAATGGTTGTTGTTTATTGGGTTGCAACAACCATTATCTTTATTACTAGGAGAATCAAATTACTTCTTCATAGCCCTATCCATCTCTCGGCGAGCATCCTTGTGCTTTAAATCTTCACGTTTATCGTGTACCTGTTTGCCTCGGGCAAGGGCAATATCAACCTTGGCTAAACCACGTTCGTTCAGGAATAATTTCAGTGCGATTATTGTTAGCCCTTTCTCCTGCGAACGACGTTTCAACTTGCCAAGTTCCTTATGTGTTAGTAGTAATTTTCTATCCTGCTTTGGGTCGTGATTATTGTATGTACCCCACTCGTACTCGGCAATATGCAACCCTTTAACCCAAAGTTCATCGTTAATAAACTGGCAGTACGAATCCACAAAATTAGCCTTACCCATTCGGATTGCTTTAATTTCCGTACCCTTAAGCACAATACCCGCGGTGTACTTTTCAACAATCTCAAAGTTAAAGCTAGCCTTCTTATTTTTAACAACTATATCGTTTGCCATTGTGGTCTGTAAAAATTATTCTTTTCGTCTAAAAAACTTCACCCAGCTGTAAATATAAAATATCAGTCCGAGCAAAACTACAAAAATTAACCCTATGTTCGATTTTTTTAGAGGACTCTCGGTAAACATATTGGTCATTGCAGCAATCACCATCAATACCGATATCAGGAATACAAGCCCCATCCAAACAAGTCTATTTAACTGGTTTAGCTTACTACGCTGATTATTTCTTCGTAACTGTACCATTTAACTTTTAGCACCTCCATCCATTAAACAAAGGATTGCCAAAATTAACTAATTTTACCACGCAAACCGATATTTTAATTCGATGCCGAATAAAACTTACGATATAATTGCCATTGTTGGGCCAACTGCCAGCGGAAAAACCCAACTGGCAACCAATTTGGCTGCAAAACTGGGCGGAGAAATCATAAGTGCCGATTCACGCCAAATTTACCGTGGAATGAGCTTGGGAACTGGGAAGGATTTGGAGGATTACACCATTGATGGCAAAACCATTCCTTACCATTTAATTGATATTGCCGATGCTGGAACCAAGTACAATGTGTACGAGTACCAGTCCGATTTTTTGAAAGTATACAACGATATAAAAAGCCGAAACGTTCAGCCAATACTATGCGGTGGTAGCGGACTTTACATTGAGGCTGTTTTAAAAGGGTATAAGTTGATACCTGTCCCTGAGAATAAGGAGTTACGCCAACAACTAGAGCAAAAAAACGACGACGAGTTAGCCTCCATACTGGCATCTTACAAAAGTCTGCACAACACAACCGACCTCGATACTCGCAAGCGAACCATCAGGGCAATTGAGATTGAGGAGTACTACAGCAAAACGCCTGTAGACCCAAATCCATTCCCCCAGCTAACCAGCATCATATTTGGGGTGAAGTACGACCGTGCAACGGAAATGCAACGCATTAAAGCCCGCTTGGCTCAACGCTTAGATTCGGGGATGATTGACGAGGTGAAAACCCTTCTTAGCTCAGGCATCAACCCCGACGATTTGATTTACTACGGATTGGAGTACAAGTACCTAACCGAGTATATCATAGGCAAAATCAACTACGACGAGATGTTTGAGCACCTATACATTGCCATACGGCAATTTGCCAAACGCCAAATGACCTGGTTCCGAGGAATGGAACGCCGGGGGTTTACAATTAACTGGATAAGTGGAGATATACCGCTGGAAGATAAGATGGAGATGATTCTTTCCTCTTTGAAAAAACAGAAAATTTAAACGCAATGGCGCAAAAGCACAAAGAAAATAAGGTGTGTAATAAACTACACACCTTTTTTTAATATAAACGTCTTTGGATAAAATTATTTTTACACTCAACATTTGAATTCAAATCACTACTAACTCCCATTTCCTTTTTGAAGTTTTCCTGGCTCATTGCAACCCGTTTACGTTTATTCAACTCAATAACCTTATCTTTCACCTTTGTTTCATCAATATTTTTCTCAACACGAACCGCTTCAATAATCTCTGAAAACAAATAGTTACCCTGTTTGTCCTCATAAATTATTTCACAAACCAAAGGCATTCCTGCCAACTCCTTTGGGAAAAGAGCATTAAACCCATCCTGTGGAATATCCTTTGCTACAATATAGTTGCGTTTCAGATATGCACCTGTGGGCATCATTTTTTTAGTCATAATCTTTTTGCAAGCATAGCCCAAAACAGGCTTCACTGTTTCATTGCTTAGTATCTCTGTTGTTAAAACCTCGTTAGCAGAAGCAAACACAGTTTCCTTATTGTTACTATAACCGAATAATCTCTCGGTAGCATTAACAACCTCTATTTCAGGATATGACCACACAATATTACCAGTATAGAACCTTTCAATTAAAGACAAATCTTTTATGCTGCTTAAAACAGTAGAGTCTACAACAGGATACTCAGAAGATATAGTTAATATATGTTTATAAACTATTTTCCCAATAAATGGTTCTTGACCCATAGAGTTAATTCCTACTGCCAGTAGAAAAAGTAACGAAAGTATATTTATTCTTTTCATTGTAATTTGAATTAAAGTTTACAAACACTATCTTGTAACTACTACATCTTCTAATAGTATCGATGCAGAAACATTTTTTACTGAAGAATAACATGATATACGATTTGCAAATCTCATAGCATCCTCAGCGCTCTCAAAAAAAGCCATAAAATAACTTCCATCTGCGCCCTCTGATCGACCATAATCTTGCCAGCAAACACAATAAGAGCCTCCTTTAGTTTGTCTCATCTCTTCATTCGACAAAACTTTAAACTTTTCACTAATCAATTTTGATATCATTTTTAAAATAGTTAAGTTAATCTAAAACTACTCATAGGGAAAACCCCAGGCTTTTCGTTACCGCCCACCAAAATTCACATTGCTTTTTAATTTTAAGATTTAGTTGTACAAATTAAAAAAAAAAAAATGCATATATCCTAATTTTTAGTAAAAAAATCAAACAAATGCATCAAGATTTAATAAGAATATACTAAAATCGACGATGCAAAACCCCACTTAATTCAGGCATCAACCCCGACGATTTGATTTACTACGGATTGGAGTACAAATACCTAACCGAGTATATCATAGGCAAAATCAGCTACGACGAGATGTTTGAGCACCTATACATCGCCATAAGGCAATTTGCCAAACGCCAAATGACCTGGTTCCGAGGGATGGAACGCCGTGGGTTTACAATTAACTGGATAAGTGGGGATATTCCGCTGGATGATAAGATGGAGATGATCCTTTCCTCTTTGAAGAAATAGAAAAGTTAAACGCTAAGATGCTATGACGCTAAGAAAAAAAGGAGGGAGTCTAAAAAGTCCTAGACACCCTCTTTTTTCGTACTCCTCCTAGAAGTTTTTAAAATATTCAATTCTCAGAGGCATAAAAAAACTCTTTAGAAAGCCTCTTCACTATCCAAATATCAATAGCATCCTGCAATTTCATTGCATATACTTTCCGTTTTTATAAACAATTAATATTGGCACTACTTCACTATTTTTTTTAAGTTCTCACAAGCTTTTTTGCCGGCCGAGATGTATATAACTCTTGTTTCGTTGGGCTTCCAGTCTCCGTTGATGAGTTTATCCTCTTTTACAATCATGATATTGATATAATATCCTAAATACATAATGTGCAATGCTCGTGGCGAAGGGCAGTAGAACGCTTCATCACCTAATTCTGGGATAATCTCGGTATTAGAGAAATTCTGATATGCAAAATCGTAATGCTTTTGGGGTTCTTGCAGTCCACAATTACTAGGTATAAAGGCTTTTTGTATTAGGCTAACCTGAAACAGCCCGTCTTTAGAGTTTTCGTAATCGCATTGTTTTTGACCTATAGCGGCATTGTTTGTTGTTTTTTTTCCTGTATAGGTGTTGTTTGTTATGGCTGAGGCCTCCTGCATGCTTACAAGCTGTTCGGGCTCAATTAGTTTTGCTGAGTTGGGGGTTGATGTATCACTTTTGCTGCAACCGATTAGTAGCATTATGCTTACCAGAGGGAGCATAATGGAAACAGGTTTTACTCTCATTCGTGTGTAGTTTAAGTTATGCAAATTAATATTTTAAAAATCGAAGACTTTATTTTATATGCCAGATAATCAAATTATTAGACAACCGAAAAAATGTCTTAATCCTTAATACAACGTACAGATAGCCCATAACTTTTGGGGTAACCACCAAGAAAGGCATTGCACGACATATAACCTATACTAAGGCTCCAGCAACTATTGGTTTCCCCAGTTGCACACCACCAAGTACCGTAGGCTCCAAACTGACTGTATGTACCTTTGGGTTCGCATAGCCCAGCAGGAAGAGCGGTAAACCCGACTTCGTTTGTTGCACCCAAATTGGGAGTTGTCCAGTGTGTATTCCCTGTTTCTTTTAGTTTTCCCCCAGCTTCAGTTTCACCCCCAAGGTAGGTGATTAAGGCAGACAGTTCGTCAAAGGTGGGCACATGCCAACCCTTAGGTGCAAGTTTACCAGTATTCACGGCGTACCAGTTGTACAACCGACCATAGGTGGCGATTTCACCATTATTTTCAGTGTTTTTGCAATTGCAATATGCTCCTGTGCTTAATGCCGACCATTCATTGCTACTGTTTATTGCAACAATAGAAGTACCATCGTTATATTTGGTAGTGCGCAGGTTCTCTGCCATCCAGGTTTGGGTGCCTATGGTTACGGTCTTATACACGTTACCATCCTGATCTGTCATACTGCCATAGGTAATTTTAGGGTTAAATATGGCTGTTGTTTTGAAGTTGGTTGGATTACTCGGCTCATCGTTATCCTTACTACACGCCCCAAGTACCAAAGCCACTGAGACTATACATACTGTAATTTGTAAAAAATAATTTTTCATCCGTACAAAATTTTAATATTAATAATTGACAGTAAACTATGCTTTCACTTTTAACACTCACTTCCTCTGTTTTTGTTCTATGGTTGCATTACATTGTTATTGGCATATATAACCCAGTTCTTTCCATTGGCAATAACAATATCGGAAATGTTAGGCACTGCGTTCAAATCCGGCGCCATATACACAAATACATCCCCTTTTTTTGTGCTTAATCGTTGCGGCAACGATTTCATAATCGTTGTAAGTGCTGAAGCATTTATTAAGTTATTGCAGCATACCACAAACTCTAGAGCTGGATTTTGAGAAAAATCTAATGTTTTTATCTTATTCGATTGGCATTTTAATTCCCTCAATTCGATATTTTTAGAAATGTCTAAACTTTGCAACTGATTATCATCGCAGAGTAATTTTCCTATGGGTACCTGTCCTAAATTTAGGGCTGATAGTTTGTTTTTTCCACAAACTAAAGTTGTTAATTGATGGTTTTTGCTTACATCTAAAGTTAGTATATAATTCATATTACAGTTTAATACTTTTAACTGTGCGTTATTACTTACATCTAAGTTTTCTAATTGGTTATCTTCGCAATAAAACTCTACCAAATACGGATTTTTGCTTAAATCAATGGATACGATTTTGTTTGTTCCGCAGTAAAAACAATTTACCTTACCATGAATGGTTATTTTTTTATCTTTAACTACATATAATGCTGAACTGAAATCGGTTGAAAGAAATAGTGTATTCTCATTCCCATCCCTTGTTCCATTGTTGTTCAGATCTATCCACACGTCTGCCTGATCTTCTTTTTCTGCATCAATGCCTAAAACTATTGTTTCGCCCACGGATTTAGTGGTGGTAAATGTCATCATGAACTTCGGAAGTGACGGTTCGTTATTCCGTTCGCACGACACTATGCCGATTGTTAGAAAAATAAATGCAATTGGAATATGCAACGTTTTTTTAATTCTACTCATTATGGTGTGTTTTTTAGAATTGAATTGTTTATTTCACAAAAATTCCATTTGCATCACACGGATTAGCCCCGTCAGTTAGTAATGTTTCGATCTCGTTTTTCCACATTGCTGCTTTATACTTTTCACCTTCAGAATTAACACCCGACAGGTAGATGTCTCCGTCTTTTATGCTCATATCGTAAACGCTTCTATTGTTACCCAGGTTGATTGGTATATTGTTTTCCCAAAGTGTTGCATATTCTCCAACACGTCCAGCTATGTATACTTTACCATTACACACGCCTATACAACTTGTCCACGACGAAACAGCGCCGGCTTCGGTGAGTTCCGTAGCGATACCGTTCTTCCACATTTTAGCAATATATTTTCCGTTGTCTAATCTAAATCCGGCAACATACACATCGTTGCCCGATACAAAAATGGAATTTCCACCTTCGTTATAGTTCCCGTCGCTTAGCGTAACGGCTGTTCCATTTTTCCAATATTTAGCTATTTTACGGATTCCATTATTTTCATATCCGGTAACATACACATCGGTTCCCGATACAAAAACTGAGTTTGCTTGTCCGGTTTTTGTTTCATCGCTGTTAAGAACAGTAGCAACTCCGTTTTTCCAGCATTTGGCAAGGTAAACTCCACTTTTTGATTCAAAACCCGATATGTACACATCGTTGCCCAACACGTATATACCTGTGGCATAAGCATCTTTTTGCCCATCGGTGAGCATTGATGGACTCCCATTTTTCCAAAATTTTATTATATCCTTTCCATTCTGTGTTTCTTTCCCAATAACGTACACATCATTGTTTGATACAAAAAGCCGATTAGCCTTTCCTTTTCCCAGCAAGGTTTTTGTTCCATTTTTCCATATATACGACTGCTCAATTGGCGAATACTCAGTGATAATGGCATACACATCGGTTTGTTTTTTGGGTTCGGGGCTATCGTCCTTTTTGCTGCACGAAACAGCCGCAAGCGCGATTAAAATGATTGATAAGATTTTTTTCATTTAGAATTTTTTATAAAAAGGCCTACTTTCAGATTATTTAAAGTCGCTGTTTCGGATTGTCCGACTTGCAAAAGGTATAATTAACTTTGAGCAACTCGTATTTCTCAAAAAAACACTTTTGAGTAACACTCTATAAGTCAAGTGCTCGAATATTTTTTTTACAAAACTAGAAAACTAAAGAGGTGCTGTCAATCATAAAAACTTATGATTTTTAAGGGTTGAAAACCGACGGCACAGAACAGTTAAGGCACCTCGGTAAACGTTTCCGAGATGCCTTACTATTTTTTAGTGCAATAAAATTATACTAAGCCTTCTTTAATGGCTTTTATTACTGCCTCGGATTTGGAATTAACGTGAAGTTTTTTGTAAATGGCATTAATGTGTGTATATACGGTGCCTATACTAATACAGCAGGCGTCTGCCACCATTTTATGACTATTCCCTTTTACAAGGCATTCAAGAATTTCAACTTCGCGGCGCGATAGAGCATACGTGTTTTCCAGTTTGGCAAACTTGGGCGGTTTGGCGAAAAATTCAATTGTTTTACGGGCTATTTCGCTGGTCATTGGCGAACCGCCATGATGGAGTTCTTTAATGGCATCGACAATTTGCGTAGTGGATGATTTTTTGAGTAAATATCCAGTCGCTCCTGCACATAAGGCTTTGAAAATCAGATCTTCATTTTCGAATACGGTAAGCATCATCACTTCGATATCCGGAAACTCCTTTTTTAACATTCCGGTGGCTTCAATGCCGTTGATGCTTGGCATATCAATATCCATTAGTATTACATCGGGGGTGGTAGTCCGGCAGTTCTGAATAATATCGTTGCAATCGGGATAGGCACCGCAAAACTCAAAGGCATCGGTGCCCATTATCAGGTGCGATAGACCTTTGCGTAAGGCATCGTTATCTTCGCATATGGCTACTTTTATCTTCATTTCGAGTTTTTGTTCAAAGATACATTCCATAAAAAATATTGTCAATCATAAACTTATATGATTTTTACTGAGAGGACAACCCTTGTTCCGCGATTATTTTCTGACAAGATTTCGATGTTTCCTCCAATTTGCCTTGTCCTTTGTTGCATATTCCTTAATCCATTTTGCCGCGATGGCTGAGCAATGTCAAAGCCAATTCCGTTGTCGGCAATTTCCATCGTAAGTACTGAATGGGTATAGGTGAATATGATATTGGCCTGGTTGCACTGTGAGTATTTAACCAAGTTATTAACGGCCTCTTTTGCTATGAGAAACAGATTCCGGCGCATCTCCATGCTTAGCGGGAGGTTAGCCAGTTCTTCGGGTGCAACAAATTGGAATTGAATGTTTTTTGATTCAAAAAGCGGAATGGCATACTCCCGAATACGAACTTCGAAATTATGGAACTTGTCGTTGAAAGGTTTTACTACCCAAATAATATCGTCCATATTCTCAAGCATTAAGTGAGCATTGCTGCCTATTTCGTGGATTAATTCGCCCGACTGGGTGCTTTTATCTAATTGTTTCTGAATAATCTCGCTCATAATAGAGATGCTGCTTAGCGTTGAGCCAATGTCATCGTGCAAATCGGATGCAATTTTTGCACGGAGCCGTTCCATTTTAATAATGCTTCGAATACGTTGAATGTAAATTATGTACACTACGCCAGCAATCAATACTATAAGTGTTAAAACAAACCACCATGTGCGGTAAAATGGCGGTTGTATTCGGAATGAGTATTCTGCAATGGCTCCGTCTGTTTCGTTGTTAAGCATTTTTGCCCTGACTTGGAAAGTGTATTCACCCGGGGGAAGCGAGTTGTAACCGGCATAGCGCCGCATGGAATACTCCGACCACTCTTTGTCTACGCCTTCTAATTTATACTGATAATCAATACCTTCGTTATTCCTTAGTTTGACGGATCCGAACTCAAACGATATAGAATTTAGATTATAAGGTAAAATATAGGGTTTGTCCGATGAAGTCATTGCTACGGTATCGGTTTTGCCCATTACTGATATTTTCGATATAATTACGCGTAAAGGCTTATTGGTTTGGTAATTGTCTAATTTGTTGTTGACTGCAAAAAAACCTTCTTCGAAACAGATATATGTTACACTATCGTCGGGAAGGATGCTGTAAACAAGTCGTCCAAAACCATTCTTTTCGTTGTAATGAATGATTCTTTCCTTGCCGTTTTTATCGGCTACAAGCCTGTTTGCTCCGTTGGAGGTGGCAAACCACATAGTGCCGTCATTGCCTTCAATTATCTGCGTTACGTCATTGCTCGACATCCCGTTTTTTGTGGAGTAGAGTGTAGCTTTTTTCACACCCGATTCGTCAATTTTTAGTTTATAAACACCTGTGTACAATGATGATACCCACAGCTGCTGCTTTTGATCAAGCAGCATGCCCTGAACCCATGCTGTGGCAAAAGCCGAGTCGGGTTTAAGCGATCGGTATGACTGAATGTGCCTGAGAACGATGCCGCCGTCATTGTTCTCAGGTTTAAAATGGTGCAACCCGAATATAAAATCACCCAGCCAAAAGTTACCGTACTTATCTTTTAAAATATCATTGGGACGAAGAGTCAATTCGTCATTTGAAATGATTTTTGCTTTTTTTACTTTATTTGAACTATACAAATATGGGCCGTCAACGCACCCCATCCATAATGTTTTACTACTATCGAAATAGAAACATCGTAGTTCGTTCATATTGTTTTTAACAAAATCGATTTTCTTTGTCAGTTCGTATGAATTCATTTTTTTATGCAAAGGCATATTATATAGCGCCTTATCGGTAAATATATTACAGCTGTTCGGCATAAATTGTATTGACTTAAGAATACTATTTTCGAAGGCCGTTTTGCTAAAGTTGGCGGTATGCACGTTATCATCTTCAAGAAGATATAGCATTTCACCATCCGATAGCCATAACCTACAAAAGGGATCCTTGGCAACCAGCGAAATTCCGCTTAATGGTTGGCCATTATGCGCATAATAAAAATCGTCAAGGGAGTAGAGGCGGCAGATTCCGCTTTCGGTACCAAACCAGTAACTGCCTTCATTGTCTTGAAAAGCACACATGATACTGTTTGTAGGCAGTCCATTTTCCTTTGTGAAGTGTCGTTTTATTTTGCCGTTCTCAATCTGGTAAACTCCATCGGTTACGCACGAAATCCATGTGTTGTTTTGCAGGTCGCGGTATATGTGATTTATTTCCTTGCCTACAAGCTCGGGATATGGTTGTGCGATAGTATAATGTAAATTTCCTTTTTGAGCTGAAACAATAGTGATTTCATAATAACCGCTACGGGTACCAACAAGTAGTTTGTTTTTGTCTGCGAATAATACTTTTATAATAAGGATGTCTTTCAATTCAGGGAAGAAATAGGGCTCGTTGCCCGAAAGCATAACGCCCATGCCCAAAAATCCGCCAAACCAGATATTGCCCAGATGGTCGCAATCTAGGGTGATAAAAACGTTTTTATCGCTACCATAGTCGTACAGCTGATAAATTGAATCGTTTTCAATTATGTTGATATTGCGACTTTCGGAGGTAATAATCTTATGTTCAGAAACCCACTTCAGTGTCCGAACCACGTTTTTGCCCAATTGTTTCTTACGTCGCAAATGCTGTTTGAACGTCCCGTTATCTTGCTCAGTAATCACTCCCTGCATAAATGTACCGAAGGCCAACCTGCCAGAAGGGCTTTTGTCGATATATTGCGAGAACGCCTGTATTTTATTTACTTCGGGAATTAATGTGTTATCAAAGTATGCTCCATCGAAACGTGAAATGCCACCCCCGGTCGATATCCATAAATAGCCTTTGCTGTCCTGATTAATGCTATATATTACATTGTGAATCAATCCGTCTTTTACTGTATAGTTACGAAATAGATAGCATCTCTGCGCATAGGAATTGCCACTAACGAAAACGAATAAGCCCCAAAATAGAGATAATAATACGAGAGACGCTTTTTTCATCATCCTAATTTTTGATTGAAACCCCATTTAGCTGAGAATGTGTGCCTCGGTCGAATCTATTCATTCAAACTTTGACCAGTAAATATAGTCATTTTCTATGCTTCGCTGCCATGTGTGACAATCCTTGCTAAGCACAAGCGCACGAATTACAATCTACTGCAAATGAGGTTTGTTATTATTAGATAAGCGGAGATATATCGCTGGAGGATAAGATGGAGATGATTCTTTAGAAAATCAATGAATAGATAAAATAACCTAATTTTATTCTTTTTGTCATTTCGAGCAAAGCGAGAAAACTCTTATTAAACAAGATTCTTCGCTTCGCTCAGAACGACAATATAACTTTAGATTTTACAGTACTACTTCAACCACTGGTCTAACCAACCAAAGAACTCGCGCTGCCAAATTACAGCATCCTGAGGTTTGGTTACAAAGTGGGTTCCCTCCGTAAAGAATAACAACTTGCTTGGAATACCTCTTAGCTGTGCAGCATTGAATGCCTCCAAACTTTGTGTGTAAGGAATACGGTAATCGTGCTCGCCCACAACAATCATAATTGGGGTATCCCAGTTCTGAACAAACTTATGAGGAGAGTTTGCATAGCTCTTCTGTGCAATCTTATTATTGGCGTCCCAAGGTGCTCCACCCAAATCGAATGTTGGGAAGAATGTCTCCTCTGTTTGAGCGTAGAAAGACTCCAAGTTGTACATTCCGCAATGCGAAATAAACGTTTTGAAACGTTTTTGGTGATGTCCAGCCAAATAGTAAACTGAGTATCCACCGTAACTTGCACCAACACATCCAAGTTTATCCTTATTAACCCAAGGTTCCTTTGCAACATCATCAATTGCGCTTAAGTAATCCTTGATGTTTTGACCGCTGTAATCCTTTGATATTTGAAGATTCCACTCCTGACCGAACGAAGGAACTCCGCGACGGTTTGGTGCTACAATTACATAACCATTTGCAGCAATAATCTGAAAATTCCAACGGAAACTCCAAAACTGACTAACGGTGCTCTGTGGACCACCCTGACAGTATAGAAGTGTAGGGTATTTCTTGGTTTCGTCGAAGTTTGGAGGAAGAATTACCCAAGCCAACATCTCCTTACCATCAGTGGTTTTCACCCAACGCTCGCGCACCTCGCCCATCTTAATATTTTCGTAGATTGCCTTGTTGGTTAAAGTTAATTGGGTTGCCTCGCCTGTAGCCTCGTCAACCTTATATAACTCAGGAGCCATACTCATACTCATACGCTCGGCAACAATAACACCTTTGTTCTTTTGAACTGTCACATAATCGTGCATTCCTTTAGTTAACTGAGCAATCTGATTTGAGGTAACATCAATCTTGAAAAGTTGCTCGGTACCTTTAGTACCACTTACAAAATAGATAGTGTTGCCATCCTCGTCCCAATTGTAGGCTTCAATATTTTGGTCGAATCCTTGATTTGCGTAAGCCGCCTTACCTGTTTCGGTGTTGAACACAAATAAACGCTTTAAATCGGCCTCGTAAAGAGGTGTTTCCATGCTCCACCAGCTAATATATTTTCCGTTAGGAGAGAATTTTGGATAACGGTCGTAGCCTTTGTTCTCAGTAGTTAGGTTACTGGTTGCACCGCTTTCTATATCATATAAATAGATATCGGAGTTTGTGCTCATAGCGTACTCCTTACCGTAAAGTTTTTTGGAGTTGTAAACCAACTTCTTGCTATCGGGACTCCACTGCACCTCGGCCATATCAAAGTCGGTTGCCATAGGTGTATCCCACTTCTCGTCAGCATTGATATCCTTAGCATTGGCAATTGCACCGTTGGCAAAGTCGGCCACAAAAAGATGGCTGTACTTTCCATCCTCCCAGTAGTTCCAATGACGGTACATCAAATCGTTGATAATTCGCACCTTTGCTTTGGGCATATCCTTATGAATATCGGTTGCTTGGTCTTCGACCTTCACATCCATAGCATAAACCAACTTTGACTCATCTGGAGAGAATACAAAGCCATTAACATCGCCATCGATATTTGAAACTTGTTTCAAGCCCTGACCATCGGGTTGCACCTCCCAAATTTGTGATGAACCGCTTCGGGTTGAAAGGAAACGGATAACTTTTCCATCGGCGCTCCAAGCAGGAGCAGACTCAGAACCCATCTCGTCGGTCAACTTAACTGGTTCGCCACCATCGGTATTCACTAGGTATAAATTGGTAACACCCTTATTTTCCTGCAAATTGTAATAGGTGATGGTATAAACTACCATCTTTCCACAAGGCGATAAAACAGGCTCCCCTACCCTGCCAAACTTCCACAAAATTTCAGGAGTAAGCAAACCTGCAGATTTTTCGGCATCGGTAAGAGTAACGTCAATTTTTAACGGCTCTTTGGTTGGTGCCTTATCGGCCTCGCTACAGCCAACGCTGGCTAGTATTACTGCCATAATTGCAACATTGATTGGTTTAAATATTTTTCTCATTTTATTAGAATTAGATTTCACACGAATTTAGACGCTAAAAATACAAAAAAGTTTGATGACCGTGAGAGGTTAAACGCGAATCGGGAGGCATGAACAGAAAACGGAAAACAATTCAACCGACATTATTATACTTCAAAAGGAAATAATACTTTTGTTTATTAAAATTTTAACGATGAAAAGATTAATCCCAATTATTCTTGTAAGCCTTACTGCCTGTCAAAGCAACATCGACAAAGCATTAAAATCGGTAAGTAACGATGATTTAGCAAAGGATATAGCCACCATATCGGCCGACAGTATGCTAGGCCGAGCCCCATTTACCATTGGAGAGGAACGGGCTGTTGCCTACCTAGAAAAAAGGATGGCTGAATTGGGCTTAGAACCTGTGTTCGAAAACTCCTACATTCAGAATGTTCCTATGGTTTCCATCATTTCAAAAGTCCCTGATGTTATAAATTTATCGATTTCGAATAACCCATTTGAACTAAAGGCCAATGACGATTACTGCGCCTGGAGTCCAACAACTTCTCCATCTATCAAAATCAACAAGGCTGACCTAATTTTTGCTGGTTTTGGAATAAATGCACCCGAATATGATTGGAACGATTTCAATGGTATTGATGTAAAAGGCAAAATAATTGTTGTTCTGGTGAACGACCCCGGTTTCTACACTGGCGATACTGCCCTTTTCAAAGGAAACACGATGACCTACTATGGCCGCTGGCGCTACAAATTCGAGGAGGCGGAACGTCAAGGAGCTATTGGCTGCCTAATTGTTCACGAAGATGCCCCTGCTGGATACCCTTGGGATGTTGCAGGGAGCAAAAACAACACACCTCAACTTTACCTCGATACTCCAGACCTTGAAAACAAACAATGCCTTGTTAATGGTTGGATAACTCACAATGCCGCAATCAACCTATTTAAATCCTGCGGATTAGATTACGAAGCATCAAAAAGACAAGCAACCCAACGAGATTTCCAATCATTCAGTATGAGTGCCATGTTGAGTATGAATATCGAGAATAGCCACACCAAATCGGTATCGAAAAATGTTGCTGGAATAATTAAGGGTAGCGAAAAACCTGATGAAGTTATTGTTTACTCGGCGCATTGGGACCATCTGGGAGTTGGCCGTGTGGTTAATGGCGACTCAATTTATAACGGAGCATCAGACAATGCCGCGGCAATTGCTTGGATGTTCTCCATTGCAAAAGCGTTCAAAAGCACTGGTGTAGCACCAAAGCGCAGCGTACTATTCTTCTCGCCTACAGCAGAAGAATCGGGGCTTTACGGCTCGGCATACTTTGTGGCAAATCCACCTATCAACATAAATAAAACTATTGCCTGCATTAACAACGATGTGATTCTATTCCTAGGCAAATTCAAAGATGTTACTGTTACTGGACTTGGGCACTCATCGCTCGACGAACTGCTTGCTGAAGAAGCTACTAAGTTTGGTCGCTATATTGCTCCAGACCCAAACCCTGAGAATGGAATGTTTTTCCGTTCGGACCAACTTCCTTTCCTAAAGGCAGGCGTTCCATCAATATTTGCCAAAGGATATTCGCACCAGGAAGAATTAGGAAAGGGTAAAACGCAGGAATTAATCAACTCCTACTGGAAGAATATTTACCACAAGCCCCAGGATGAATTCGTTCCAGAGCGTGACAATTTGGATGGATTAGCAGAGGATGTCAAACTATTTTTCTGCTTTGGAAATAGGTTGGCCAACGAGGACATATATCCAACGTGGAAAAAGAATTCTGAGTTTTATAAAGAGAAATAATACTAGATGACAAAATCACCCGTTACAATCATTACTAAAAAATGAATTGGAGGAAGGTAGAAGAAATTAGAGGAATAAGCAGATTCGATTTCTGCACTCCTTTAATTTCTTCTAAATTCATTTAACTCCCTCTCATTCCTTAAAACATAACCAATGAACCAAACACTATCAATAATCATTCCTGCCTATAATGAGGAAAGAACAATAACAAAAATTCTCGAAAGAGTTTTAGCCGTTAATATAGAAGGAATAGATAAAGAACTTGTTATTGTTAACGACTGCTCAAAGGATAAAACTAAGGATGTACTGGAAAATTTCATCGCTCAAAATCAAAATCACAACATCAAACTATTCAATCATCCAGTAAACCAAGGCAAAGGAGCCGCACTACACTCAGGAATAAAGGAGGCAACAGGTGATTATATCATTATCCAAGATGCAGACCTAGAGTACGACCCACGCGAATACAAGGATTTACTTCGCCCCATTCTAGAAGGAAATGCCGATGTCGTATATGGCTCGCGCTTTATGGGTGGAAACCCACACCGAATCCTATTCTTCTGGCACTCAATTGGCAACAAATTCCTAACCTTTGTTTCCAACATTTTCACCAACCTCAACCTAACCGATATGGAAACCTGCTATAAGCTGTTCCGTTCCGATATTATTAAAGGTTTAAAACTGAAGGAAAAGCGATTTGGCTTTGAGCCAGAGGTAACGGCAAAAGTGTCGAGAGTTCCTGACGTGAGAATTTACGAAGTAGGCATTTCATATTATGGAAGAACCTATCCCGAAGGTAAAAAAATAAACTGGAAGGATGGGTTCCGTGCACTATGGTGTATATTGAAATACAATCTTTTATCAAAATGAAACTAATAAGACAACAAAAGTTCGAACAATTGCTTTTTTTCTCTCTGGTTTTAATTAGCATTGTTCCAGTACTAGTTTTCAAACATTTCCCCACACTAGATGGCCCTGCCCACCTTTACAACTCGAACCTACTTGGGCACTTAATAACTGGCGACAGTTTTTTGAAGCAATATTTCACTTTAAATAGTTTATCAACACCAAATTGGCTTGGTCATATTTTGATTCTTGGATTTCAAAGAGTTTTTGGAGCAATTGTAGCAGAGAAAATGATTGTAATAATATGCATTGCAGGATTAGCCTATTCCTACCGTTTTTTAATATCAACATTAAACGAGAATCACCTACAGTCGACTTTTATCATACTTCCTTTTACTTATAGTTTTTTTCTTTTCTTGGGGTTTTTCAATTTCATATTAAGTACCATATTTCTACTTATTACACTTAGCCTATTTATTAAATTGATAAATAACTATAACCCTTTCCTACATATTCTAACAGCATTAAGTCTTCTGCTAACATACTTTTCTCACCCATTCGGTTTTTTTGCGTTTGTACTCCTAGTTGGAATTTTTGGCATAAGTATTTTAATAAATGAAATTCCTAAAAAAAACTTTTCAAAAATCTTTTCTCTAGGCACCATAACCATTTCTCTTGTTACAATTCCTAGTATTCTATACATAATCTATGCGGGGAAAGGAATAGTGACGCTTTCCAATGAAAGAGTTCTTATTCTCGAATTAATTAGATGGCTATACAAACTTAGGTCACTAATAGTTTTCAACTTTGGAAGAGAGCAAATATATACTATCTCAATATTTGCTTCAATTATAATATTATCATTGCTAATAATCTTTAAGAAGTTTGTACACAAAAACCCAAACAATAGTTATCCAAAAAATTACATATGGTTAATTTCTGGCATAGTACTACTTCTATTATACTTTACCTTGCCAAATCAGATAAACTCAGGTGGTTTTGTTTCCGACAGGCTAAACTACCTATTCTTTATCTTTATTCTAATTTGGATTTCAACTTTTAATTGGGATAAAAAAATAATCGCCGCCTTTTGCACTGTTGCTATTATTTGTCATTTAGGACTAATGACCTATTATATTAAGCAAATATATTGGCTAAACAAACCCGCCAATAGCATTCATTCTCTTGCAAAGAGAGTACAACCGAATAGCGTTATACTCCCCATTGGAACTCATCCTAACTGGATGTTGGGGCACATATCAAACTACATTGGTGCAGACAAAAAAGTAGTGTTATTAGAAAATTACGAAGCATACACAGGTTATTTTCCAATTTTATGGAATTGGCAAAGCATTCCAAATATAACATTGGGAAACACGAATCTTAATGACGTTTGCCTAAGTTCATTTGAAACAGAGTTCAATAAAACGTTCTTCAGAAAAGTAGACTATATTGTTCTTTTCCGAAACCCAAATGCTCAAGACACATGTAAGGCAAAGGTTGACAGCATAATAAATTGCACATACAAGAAGATTTACACATCTGAAGACAATGCGTTTGAATTATTTGAACTAATAAACAATGATCTGCTTTAATGGCAAAATATATCAACTAGTATTCAAGAACATTCATCCATATTTTAAAGATGACGCTCAGCGGATGAAAATTATTTAGTATAATTGTCGGTTTAATAACCTTTTAAACACTCATCTCAACTCAACATCAAATATTGGAAACATGAACTTAACCAGCACATTAAGGCGTATTGATGATTTCTTCACCGAGAGAAGATTGCTGTACACATTGCTTAGCATAATACTTGTTATACTTATCGCAATTTTAGTTATTTCGGAAGGATTCTCTGGTGCAACGGAGAGTTTGATTAACTACAAATTCTCACGTTGGGCATTTAGCAACCCTGAATTCTTCTTGAACAACATATCGAAACCTTTATTTACAATTTTAAGTTCGCCTTTTGCCTTATTAGGATTTAAAAGTTTTCAACTTTTTAATATCCTTGTAGGAATGGCCACTGGCTATATATCCTACCTAGTTGCAAAAGAACTAAAAATTAAAAGTCCCATCCTTGCAATTGTAATTTGCTGTTTTACCCCAATATTTATGGTCAACCTGTTTTCGGGGATAACAGAGATTCTTTTTGCTTTTACCGCTATTTTAGCCACGTATTTTCTAGTTAAAGAAAGATATATTTCAGGCGCCATTATTGTTTCCTTTCTACCAATTATCAAAACAGAGGGATTTTTGCTTATTTTAATTTACATATACTACTTTGTACATAAAAAGCATTACAAGGAAATACTCTACACTTTAACAGCATTTATATTTTTCAGCGTTGTGGGGGCATTTTTTGGCAAGAGTTTTTTCTGGTTATTTGCAGATTTCTCTAAACTACTGGAATTTAACCCAAATACTCAAGGTAGTCTATTCCAGTTCGTGACAAGGAGTCCAGGTTTCTTCGGTATCCCCAATGAAATTTTCTTCGTAACAGGATTGATTGCGGGGTTATCGTTATACTTAAGGCAAAAAAGAGCGTATTCAAAGGAATTCCTTTTAATTGTATTACCTTTTCTTGTATATTTCATGGGTCACTCATTGTCTTTTTGGACAGGCATTGGCGGCTCTGAAGGTAGTAGTAAATACATGGCAGCAATTGTTCCTTTCATGGCGATAATGGCCACGAGGGGCTTATACATTTTCGCAAAAATGTTTCTAATAATATTTAAATTAGAGTGGATTAGAGTTGCTGCATTAGTAATTGGATTTGCATCGATTATCCATATACCCTTTGCTATCCAAAACTACCCAATAAACCTCGACTCCGAATCGTTTGCAGTTAACACCACTTCGGATTGGGTAAAAACAAACACTAGAAACGAGTCGAATATTTACTATAACCATCCTTCGTTCCCTTTCTTTTTGAATTCAAAATTTAATGATTCAAGAATCCAAAATATCGAAGGGAACTCTTTATTGGCTATGAAAGTAGGCGATTTATTCCTTTACGATGAGCATTACTCTAAAACATCAGGCGTTGAAATCAATGCACTTATTAACAATCCAGAATTTGAACTATTGCGAATTTTCGATCCAGAAATACCTTTCTCAGTTAAAGAAACTCCATTTAAAATTGGAGTATTTCGCAAAGTAGAAAGCAATCCCCAAGTGGTGGAAAACAACAAAAAAGTTATTTCTGACAAAGATAGAGTTTACATAGAAGTCATCAATTTTGATTTCGACAATACTATTTACGAGAAAGACTCTGAATTTATTGGTTTTTCCAAGATTAACCCCAGCAATTACCTCAGAGTAAAACGATCACAAAAATACTATTTGAATTCCACGTTTGCTATCAACAATAATGCTCAACTTGATTTCTTTGAATTACTGGTTGAAATGAAATTTTTCGCAAAAACTCCAGAGGACAAATTAAAGTTCGTAGTTAATGTATTTGATGGAAAGAAAAGACTGGAACATAAAAGAATTGACATTGGTACACCATTCAATAGCAATCCAGAAGAATGGTCAAATTTAAGATTCAAAGTATTATTGCCATCTATTTATAAAACTGAGAATATAAAAATTCAAACCTACATCTGGAATAAGAAGAATGGCGAGTACTTGATTGATGATTATAAAATTAGCTATAGAATAAAAAAAGGGGATTAAATCCCCTTTTTTACTTCAACCATTTATCAAGCCATCCCTTAAACTCTCTCTGCCAAAGAATTCCATTTTGGGGTTTTAACACCCAATGGTTCTCATCGGGGAAGTATAGAAAGCGACTAGGGACTCCCATCATTCGTGCTGAGTTAAATGCAGCCATGCCTTGCGTGTATGGAATCCTGAAATCCTTACCACCATGAATTACAAGGATTGGAGTATCCCAATTCTTTACAAACTTATGAGCACTATGCTCATAGCTCTTCATTGCAACTTTATTGTTGGTTTCCCAAGGTGCACCGCCCATTTCCCAATTGTCAAAAAACATCTCCTCTGTTGTCATATACTCCATCTCTGAATTGAAAACTCCGCAATGTGCTATGAATGCTTTAAAACGTTTGTTATGATTTCCTGCCAACCAAAAAACAGTGTAACCGCCATAACTGGCACCTACAGCTCCCAACCTATTCTCATCAATCCAAGGCTCCTTTTTCACCTCATCAATTGCAGACAGAAGATCTCGCATTTCCTGACCACCATGATCTTTGCTAATTTGATCAGTCCACTCTTGACCAAATGTCAACGTACCTCTTCTACTCGGAGCAACAACCACATACCCATTCGATGCCATTATGGAGAAATTCCAACGGTAACTCCAGAACTGACTAACAGCACTTTGCGGACCACCCTCGCAGTAAAGGAGTGCAGGATAAGTCTTTGTGCTATCGAAATTTGTCGGTAATATTACCCACGTATGCACCATTTTTCCATCGGTTGATTTTACCCAACGTTGCTTAACTTCGGGCATTTTCAGCTGCGAAAGAGTTTCCTTGTTGATAAATGTAAGTTCTGTCTCGGAACCTGTTTTCGAATCAACTAAATACAACTCTGCAGGTTTTACGATTGACACCTTACTTCCCACTATATTATCACCTAAAAATGCTATCGAATGATAATCATGCATTCCCTGAGTAATTGCAACAGGTTTCTCGTCTGTCAAAGCCATTTTGTAAACCTGATAAGTAGCCTCAACTCCTGAAATAAAGTACAACGACTTGCCATCGGAAGTCCATAGAACATTTCCTGCTGAATAGTCAAAGTTTTTGGTCAAGTATACTTTTTCACCAGTCTCTAAATCCAAAACAAACAAACGTTCCTTATCAGCCTCAAATCCTGCACGCTCCATCGATATCCAACTCATTTTCTTACCATCAGGCGAGAAAGTAGGCTGCTTATCATATCCCACCATACCTTCTGTGAGATTTTTGGTTTCCTCGGTATTAAGATTATACAAATAGATATCGGAGTTTGTGCTAAATGCATAATCCGTTCCTACTTGTTTTTTGCAAGTATAGGCCACTGCGCTACCGTCGGAATTCCAGGAAATCTCCTCCACTCCTCCAAATGGCTTTAATGGGCTATCGTATGGCTCGTTGGGCATTATGTCCTTAACATTTTGAATTTTTTCCAAAGAAAAATCAGCAACAAACACATGGCTAAAAACACTATCCTCCCAGGTATCCCAGTGCCTATACATCAAATCATCATAAATCATTGCGCTAGTTTTTGGTAAATCGGCATAAATATCCGTAACACTTTTACCAACCTTAACCTCTGCTATGAAAAGTAACTTCTTGCAATCGGGAGACAAGGAGAAGCCATTGATATCCTCGCTATATCCTTCAATCTTCTTCAAATTTGCACCATCTTTACGCATTGTCCATATTTGGGAAACACCTCCTTCGGTTGAAAGGAATGCAAGGGTATTGTCATCAACCCATTGGGGATTGAACTCATGAGCATTGGTAAAAGTTAACTGTTTCTTTTCTGAACCATCGGCATTCATAATAAAGAGTTCACCATTTCCTTTATTCTTGTCAACTGAATACCAAGTAACAGTGTAAGCAATTGATTTATTATCTGGTGAAACAGCAAACTCACCCAACCTTCCAAACGACCATAATACCTCTGGAGTTAAAATCCCATCTGTAACAATAGGCTTACTTGGCCCAATTATTTCTTCCTTTGCTGCTGGCTCGTTTTTACACGACACAAAAAACATCAAAGGTGCCATTAGCACAACTAGTGATTTTCTGATTTGCATAATTAGTATGATTTAAAAATTATTGTATTGTTATAGTCTTATTCCAAGCACGGTTATATCATCGCGTTGACGCTCATCGCCTTTAAATTCATCAAATTCTTTAACTAAGGCTCTCGAAATCTCATCCATAGGCTTATCTATGTTCGAAAGGAGATATGTGTGGAATCGGCAGGTAGTAAACTTACGCTTAAAAGCATTATTCTGGTCTGTAAACCCATCGGTACACATAAAAATCATATCGCCAGGTCTGAGCGTAATACGCCAATTAGTAAATTCTGCCTCGACATCCGGCAAAACGCTTCCAATTGATTTGCGATTACCCTTTAAAGTATGAATCCGTTCCTCTCCCTTGCTATAATAGAACAACGGACGATTAGCCCCAGCAAAAGTAACTATATATAAATCGTCTGATTTCCGCTCAATCATACAAAGGGATATATCCATTCCATCAAAACTCTCACTTACATCCTGCCTTAAAGCAAGGTTAATTGAACTACTTAACTCTGTAAGAATAGCGGCTGGATTATGGATTTTACGCTCATTTACAATTTCGCTCAGTAAACGACTACCTATTAATGACATAAAAGCACCAGGCACTCCATGTCCAGTACAATCCACCACTGCAATAAAAACCTTTTCGGATTTCTTCCCTTTTGTGCCAGATTGGGATACCCAATAAAAATCGCCAGAAACCAACTCCTTGGGTAAATAAATTAAGAAGTGCTCATACAAACCATCTAAGGAATTTGACAAATCGGGAAGTATTGCTTGTTGTATGGTTGTAGCATACTGAATACTGGCATTAATATGCTTATTCTGATCTTGCATCTCATCACGCTGAGCCAATATCTCTTCCTTTTGATGCTGAAGTTCTAGGTTTTTCTCCAACAATATTTGTTCGGATTTAACGAGTTCCTTTGTTCTTATATCAACCAACTGCTGAAGTTTCACATTGGACACTCTTAACATTCGAGTGTTCAAGTACACAACAAACCAAACAATTAATGTAATAATCAGAGAGTAAAAAACTAAAGCATACCACTTAAGATATAATGGCTTATCTATATAGAACGAGAACGATGCGGCAGGGCTCTCCACTTCAAAAAGATTTTTTGCTTTTACCATAAATCTATATGAACCAAAGGGGAGATTCGTATACTCCTTGGCTTGACTGTAAGTCCAATCGCTCCATTCTTCATCATACCCTTCCAGATAGTAACTATACTGCAAACGTTGTTGCTGTCCAAAGAAAGGCGAAGAGAAAGAAAACGATAATGAGTTATACTTATAAGGTAGCTCTGCAGTTTTGGGTTCCAGAATCTCAATCTCGCTTGGGAAAGCAACCTCACAACTTGGAAGGTATTGAACCCCATTATACACTTTAGTCGATTTAAAACTACTAACTTGCCTAATGAGAACTTTTATAAAAGTATTGTTTCTAACCCCAACACTACCATCATACCTATATAGGCCATCGGTTGAAGCAATCCAAGTAACATTGTCCTGCTCAGCATAAATATCAAAAAAGATAGTTTCTGGAATAGTCCTAAATTGAGCAGGCTCTCGCCGATAAACTCCATTAGGGTATTTTATTGCCCTTTCAAGCCATCTATTTGGGGCATACCTATAAGCCTCAAACCATATATTTCCCTTGTAATCCTGGTTAAAAATTCTCATACCAGTTGTTCCATCAGCAAATTCAACTCCCAGGGAAGAATCAGGAACAAACACATTTTTATTTGAGTCAAATCTGGCTAAACCTCCCTCCGACGAGGACTTTACAACTCCATCAATTAGCACAACCGACATATCGTCGTACTTCGGGTTATTTGGGAGGGTATACTTGACAGGCTTTTCGTGGAATAATTGATATGGATTAACTATATCTAAAAAACCGACTCCTTTGTATCGTTCAGAATACCATAAATCTCCATTGTTATCCTCCGCCAAAGTATACACTTCGCCATAGGTTCCATCCAATTTTCCAACAAACTTAAAATGCCCTTTGTAATTTCTTATAACACCAACACCATCACGAAGTCCAACATAAATAATATTGGGGTATACTTTGGATTGAATAAATGAGTATGCATGATGCAAACCATCCTCAATTAGCCAAGCCGTTTCGCCTTTTACATAATATATTCCACTCGACGATGCTACAAGAAGCGACTGGGAGCCATCTTCATTTGATATCACTTTTAACTTCCACGACAAATCGTTTATTCCTGCAACCTGAGCAAACCGCCCATTCTGTTTACGAAATACTCCAACGTTGGAGGTTAAGTAAATATCGTTATTAAAACGCACAACGGATTGTAAAACGCCCTTAAAACCGCTCTCCTCATCCCACTCCGTCAACTGTGAGTGAATAGATGTGTAAGATATTCCATTGTTAAGGGCCATCCAAAGATTATCTTGATTGTCTTTGTGCAAATGCCAAACTGCATCGTCCTGAAGGCCTACCTTTTGATTGATTCTCCGAATGAACTGACCCCGCTTATCAATAAAAACAACCCCTCCTCGGTATGTGCCAATTGCAAAAACATCACCGGTAACCTTTAATCCAGAATAAATCCAATTCTTCGACAAAAAATTATCGTCCTCTGTTTTAAATTTGATAATACAGGGTTTTTGTGCATCACTATTGCAATCGGAGTTTAATGACTCTCTGTTTATCAGAAAGAATCCATCGGATTGTGTTCCAACAATAAAATATTGTTCATCAAATGGAAGAATTGTATAAACCAGTTTTTTTGCAAAAATTTCGCCACCAGGCACTTGCTTAAGGGTGTCGTTAAAAAGGTAAGTTAAGCCAAAATCTTTTTGATTAGAAAAAATAATGTCGTCGACTAAATATGTTCTATGAAAAATAGTCTTGGGAGTCCAAACCTTTACACTCAAATCGGGCTTTAACTGAATTAACAAATTATTTGCACTAAAAAAAACTCCATTGTTAGTATGATAAACCTGCCTAATAAGCCCAAAAGGTTTATATGTTTCAGGCAAATACTTACTTAGCGAATAGAATTTCAGGCTATTGCTTGAATCAGCCGCTAAATATCCAAAATCATCCTGTGCTCCAACCCAAACTCTGCCTGATACATCAACATCCAAGCAACGAGGAAGTGCCCCATTTATTGAAATGTGGCGCCATTCGCTACCATCATATTCAATAACTCCAACATTATTGGCAATATAAATTAATCCTCTTTTGTCCTGAACTATTGACCAACTCTGAGAATGTCCGCTGTACTCCCTATGATGAAAGTTAACAACAGGGTAACGACCAATGTCCTGAGAAGCAGATGATTGGCTTAAAAAGATAAATACAAAAAACAGTATGAAACAAGATTGAGTTCGCCTCACCAATTTATCGTATTAAAAACCCTTCAATTTATCAATAATTTGATATTTTCATCAATTTTTATCAAACTTTTTTGTGAAAATAAAAAAAGGAGAGATAAAACCCTCCCTTTTCATATCTAACTGAATATGCTAGTTAAATTTATATGTGTATTTATAAACAACCTTATAATTGTAGTCGGAGTAATATGCCTCAACCTCGTTAACGTTGCCCTTATTATCGAGCTTAAAGTTTCGCTTTGAGTATTCGCCAGGTTGCCCATCGAACCACTTCTCTTCAAGCATATTTCCTTTGTTATCGTATTTATATGCACTATAAAGAATTTTCTCTCCAGCTGCATTAGTCTGGTATACCTCAATTAGTTGTCCGGCATTATCGTATACATAGGAATAGTTTGCACGAAAATTTCCACCATAAAATTCAGACTTAACCTTTAATAGATTCTTAATATCATACTCGAAAGTAGTCCGACCTAACTCCTTTGCAGCGCCACTATAACTTGTTTCATCTACTAAATTTAAGTTTGAATCATACTTCCGAACAATTTTCTTGTCCAACTTACCCGCAGTTTTATAAACAAAAACAGTAGTTATATTCTCCTTGTGTTCAAACGTCCATTTCTCCTCAACGCTATTAGCTGCACTAAACTTTAGAATTTCTTTTTGCTTGCTGTCGTCAAAATAACTGTAAGTAATTCTGTAGGGATTTTTCCCATCAAACCCTTGTTCCGATTTTTTGTTTCCGTTAGTGTCGTAAGTGAAAACTTGCTTAAAACTCAATCGCAGCTCCTTGCCTCCCATTGGAACTTGATACTGGTTGTACTCAATTTTACGATTCTCTTTATCGTACTTATACTCATGCCTAGATGAGATTGTGCCATCAGATTTATAGTTTATTACCTCGACAGCATTCCCATTCTTATCGTAGTTGGTAACAACAGTTACAGTACCTTTTGGGTCCACCTTATTATTTGCGAACTTATGGGTCCATTGTGTAACCGAAGCAACTTTATTCTGAGCAATTTTTTCGCGACTCATTAATTCAGCCCGTGTTTGAGCCATTGAGTTAAAACAAACTATCGCTGATACCAATATTGCTATAAACTGTTTCATTTAATTACAATTAACCTTTACTAAAACAAACTACAACGCAAATGTAATAAATATACCTTAGTTAATATTATGTTGTTTCCAAATAATAACTTGGCATAATTATGCTGTCAAAAATAATACCAGATTTAATTTTATTTACTAGAAATCGGAACTCTCGTCATCCTCAGAGGTTATTGGGATAGTAATGGCCAAAATAAAAAAGTGCCTACTTGAATCGTATGGTACAAAATGATAGTATAACTTTCGTTTTGATTTACGAGCAATATCAATAAGACCCAATCCCGCTCCGCCTTTCTCATTCAACTCTCCATCAATCATTTGCTGTAAAAACATTTTCTTAAGCTGTGGTGGGGCTGCATTGTTGAGTTTTTCTAGTCTACTTTCCAGAACTATCATCTTGTCGTTTCGCACTAAATTGCCTGTTATCACATAAAACGAATCTCTATCCTTCCCCACTACAAAAAGTCCATTCCCAATCTGTTTTTCCTTCTCATCGTAATCATCGGAGTGCTTGGTTATATTCTGCAAACACTCAATCATAATATGAAAAACACGCTTACGGGTTGCGGTAGGAATTGGCATTTCCGAAATCTTTCTGTTGGCCATAAATGCGAATGCTCGCATTATCTGATGATTCATCTCCCCCTTGTAAATCAAGGGGAAACCACTCGATGCGATTTCGTTAGTTAGAGTAGATTTTATGAAATAAATTATATTATCCATTCAAACAAAATGAATGTTGAAGATAGGAAAAAAAGTAATTGTATATGTTTTAGTTTCAAAAAATCAATAAAGTTTTTATGAATGATTTAAAACATTCCATCAAATTACGCAATTTGAACGTAAACAAAAAATTATTTTACAAAAATTTCCAACAGTTGGCATTTAGCATTCGGTTTAAGAATAACATCTTTCAACTCTGAAGGAATTAGAACAGTTTCACCTTTGACTATTCGCTCAGACTTTTCCTTACCATATATTATAGAAGCCTCTCCTGCCAAACACATATATATAACGAAAGAATCAAGCAAATCGTAGTTACGTTTAATAGTGTCGGTAAACGTTAATCGGTTTACAGTAAAATAAGGACAACTGGCAAGTTCTGCGGTTTTGTTAACCGTATCAGGTTTTGTCCACTTGGCATTTGTCACCTCCTTAAAATCAATAACATCCAGTGCCAAATCGTTATGTAACTCGCGGGGCTTACCGTTTGAATCTACTCTATCCCAATCGTATATCCTATAGGTAATATCTGAGGTTTGTTGAATTTCAGCCAAAAGAACACCTTTACCAATTGCGTGTACCCTACCCGCTGGAATATAGTAAACATCACCAACCTTGGCCTTTTCAACATTCAAAAGTTTTTTCAAATTACCATTGGATAAACTTTGCAAATACTCCTCTCGGGTTACATCCTTTTTAAATCCAGTAATAATCTCAGAGTTTTCCTCGGCGGATATCACATACCACATTTCAGTTTTACCATATGCGTGATGATTTTTCTCTGCATATTCATCGTCGGGGTGCACCTGAATAGAAAGTACATCCTGCGCATCAATCAACTTAATTAGCAACGGAAATTCAACACCAAACTTTTCGTAAATGGAATCGCCAACCAAGTCGCCCATGTAAACCTCTATCAACTCCTCCAGCGTATTACCCGCAAGGTATCCATTCGCAACTTCCGACACACTATCCTCCACCGACGAAATCTCCCAGCTCTCGCCACATCTAGCCATATCGGCAGGCACATCTTTACCAAGAATCTTTTTCAAATTATCGCCACCCCAAATTCGCTCCTTGTATTGGGGTATAAACTTCAACGGATATAAACCTTCGCTCATCTATTCTAAATTTTAAATATCAACCTTGAGTTAAACTAAAATTTCTTACCTTAGTTTGATTATTTTTGCAAAGTTAAAACTATTACTAACAACAAAACTACATAAAATGCTCATTATTGGTATTGCAGGTGGCACCGGCTCAGGAAAAACGACAGTGGTAAATAGAATCATTGAATCACTTCCACAAGGCGAAGTAGTTGTAATTCCTCAGGATTCATACTACATGGACAACTCCCATTTACCGCTTGAACAAAGACAGGAGATGAACTTTGACCATCCGGAATCCATTGAATTCGAATTACTTGTTGAGCATATCAAAAAGTTAAAGAATGGTGAGCCCATTGAACAACCAATATACTCATACCTAACCTGTACCCGCGCTAAAGAGACAGTTCCTATCCAACCCCGACATGTAGTAATTGTGGAAGGAATTCTAATATTCTCGTGCGACGAACTCCGCAAACTAATGGATATTAAGGTTTTTGTTGATGCTGATGCTGACGATAGGCTTTCGCGTGTTATTGCCCGTGATATTGTAGAACGTGGACGTTCTGTGAATAAAGTTCTAGAACGATACGAGAAGACCGTTAAGCCTATGCACCTGCAATTCATTGAACCAACCAAGCGTTATGCCGATATTATTGTGCCCCAGGGAGGAAACAACTCTGTTGCCATAAACATTCTTACTTCTATCATTGAAAAAACTTTGCGTTCACACAATCTACTATAGGTATGCTAAACGACATCAAACCCGAAGACATCCTTTTCCTTGACATAGAAACTGTTCCTCAACTTCCTGAGTACGCACAACTATCAGAGGAACATAGAAAGTTGTGGGATAAAAAGGCTCAAACTCTTATTAAAGAATCTGATTCACCTGAATCAGTCTATAGCAGAGCTGGAATATACGCCGAATTCGGGAAGATAATTTGCATATCAGTAGGTTTTGTAGTAAACAAAGAAGGTATTCGCCACTTTAGGGTGAAATCGTTTTATGGCGATGATGAGAAAGTGCTGCTTGAGGATTTTGCTCAGATGCTAAACCGTTTCGCAAAGCGACCTGCGGCTAACCTTTGCGCCCACAACGGCAAGGAATTCGACTTCCCTTACATAGCCCGAAGAATGCTGATAACAGGAGTTGAAATTCCCGATATTTTAGATGTTGCAGGCAAAAAACCTTGGGAGGTTAAAACCCTCGACACAATGGAACTGTGGAAATTTGGCGACTACAAGCATTACACCTCGCTAAACCTGCTAACTTTTGTTTTCAACATCCCTTCGCCAAAAGACGATATTGATGGAAGTCAAGTTGCAGGGTGTTACTACAATGGGGAATTGGAAAGAATTGTAACCTACTGCGAAAAAGATGTTTTGGCAGTTGCTCAATTATTATTAAGGTATAAAGGATTACCAATTATTGAGCCCAGCAATATTGAGAAAGCCGATGCTTAAATAAGCGATAGAAATTTCAGAACCTCATCAACAAAAACCCGGGGTTGTTCTGCGTGCACCCAGTGGCCCGCATTTTTCACATTGACAAGTTTTGCCTTTGGGTAAATTTCGGATATATCTCCCTCACGGCTCGAATGAAAATAGTTTGAAATATCACCTTTAATAAATAGCACATCAAGTTCCTGCACAACTCGCCTATCCACATCAACACCCAAAATCATCTCCTCAAGGCTCTTATCCAAAACATCCAAATTTATTGACCAGTAGAACTTCCCTTGGGAATCTCGGCGTAAATTTTTAAACAGGAATTGGCGCAACCTATCGGACGGAATTGAAACTGCAAGCAGTTTATCTGCCTCAATTCTGGATTCGATATTGCTTATTGGCAACAATTTCATCCCTTTAATTATAGCCCTATGCTCGTTGTAGCTATCCACAAACCACCTATCAGTGCCAGAATAACCCCAAGGAGCAACATCCACAACAATTAGCGACCTTACAAAATTTGGATAAAGGGTTTGGAATAGCATTGCAGCCCTTCCTCCCATTGAGTGACCTATTAAATGGAATTGCGCAAGACTTAACTTGCGCACCAATCCATACAAATCATTGGCCAAATCATTGTAAGTATGAGTTTGAGCGTGAGGGCTATTACCATGATTGCGCTGGTCCACAAGTATTACCCTATAGTGCTCGCCCAATTGCTTGGCAATGCTCAACCAATTATCGGACGAGCCATACAGCCCGTGCAAAACAACTACAGGAAAGCCAGTGCCCACCTCACGGTAAAACAAATCCATTAGAACTTCAACTGTTTAAGGTATAGCTGAATTGTGTTCTCCAATCCAAAGTAAAGCGCATCGCTAATTAAGGCGTGGCCAATCGATACTTCTAATAAATTTGGGATATTCTTAGCAAAGTAATTAAGGTTCTCCAAACTTAAATCGTGACCAGCATTCAAACCTAACCCAACGCGTTGAGCGGCGATGGCTGCAGAAACAAATGGCTCAATGGCCGTCTCTTTATTCAACGGATAGTTTGTGGCATATGGCTCTGTATAGAGTTCAACCCTATCTGTTTTAGTATCGGCAGCATGCTTAACCAACTCAACATCGGGGTTTACGAATATTGATGTTCTTATTCCATTGCTGTGGAAAATCGAAATTATCCTTTTCAGATACTCCTTATGCGTTATAGTATCCCAGCCGTTACTGGAGGTAATTGCCTCTGGTGGGTCAGGAACCAATGTTACCTGGTGGGGTTTTACGCTTAAAACCAAGTCGATAAACGAATCGGAAGGATACCCTTCTATATTAAACTCAGTGGTAATAATCGGCTTAATATCCCGAACATCCTGATAACGAATATGTCGCTCATCGGGACGTGGGTGTACAGTTATTCCCTCGGCCCCAAAACGCTGACAATCAATGGCTGCCTGTAAAACATTAGGAATATTTCCGCCTCTGGCGTTTCGTAATGTGGCAATTTTATTTATATTTACACTTAGATGAGTCATAACGCAACGAATTAAATTAACTTTGTACAAAAGTAACTATTTTTTATATCGTAGATTGCTATGGTAGCTAAGGAGATGATTTCGGATGTAATTCCTGCATTAAAAACCTCAGACACAGGCATAACTGCGCTTAACTGGATGGATATTTTCAAGGTTTCGCATTTGCCCATTGTGAACGATGAGGAATTTCTTGGGCTTATTTCCGAGAACGATATCTACGATTTAAATATGCCCGAGGAGCCACTTGGAAATCATCAACTATCGCTATTGAGACCTTACGTTACCGAAGAACAGCACGTTTTTGAAGTAATGGAAGTTTTATCGAGGCTCAAGCTATCACTCGTACCGGTTTTGGATAGTTCAAAAAACTACCTAGGAGTTATAACTCTTATGGAGTTACTCCAATATTTTGCAGAGATTTCGGCTATGCGCCACAAGGGAGGAATTGTTGTGCTGGAAATGAACAGCAACGATTTTTCAATGTCGCAAATTAGCCAGATAGTTGAAGGAAACGATGCAAAGATTCTCGCAGCCTTTATCACCACACACCCCAACTCCACTCAAATGGAACTCACCCTAAAACTCAATGTAACCGACCTTACCTCAATAAAGCAAACATTCAACCGTTACGACTATAACATTGTTGGAGCCTTTATGAAGCAGGATGATGAGGCTGACTTAATGAACGACAGGCTAAACTTCCTATTCCGCTTTCTTGACATCTAAAACTACAAAAATGATTATTGCTGTTTACGGTAAACATATAGAATCGGAATACAATATTATCCTCGGAGATTTATTCGCTCAATTAAAAAAATATAATGCCGAAATATGGGTATACGAGCCGTTGCTGAACTATCTTAAAAACAACTTATCGTTCAACATCAACAATATTAAAGGTTACAACAAACCCGAAGAAATAAAAGGCAAGGCCGACTATATGGTTAGCCTTGGCGGCGATGGCACGTTTCTTGATTCTGTGGCATTTGTTCAAGAATCGAACATTCCGATTATGGGGGTAAACTTTGGACGTTTGGGCTTCCTTGCGAACATTTCAATACCTGAAATGAATAACGCCATTGATTTGCTATTTGCAGGTAGATACAATGTTGAAAAACGAAGCATGCTAGAGGTTGTATCTGAAACAAACTTTTTCCAAAGTTTTCCATACGGACTAAACGATTTTACTATTCAAAAATCGGGAACGGCAATGCTAAACATCAACACCTACATCGACAATGAATACTTAAGCACCTATTGGGCTGATGGATTAATAATATCTACGCCTACAGGTTCAACTGCATACTCTCTAAGTGTTGGTGGGCCTATTGTCAACCCCAATTTATCAGCCTTTATACTTTCGGCTATTGCTCCACATCACTTAACTGTAAGGCCATTGGTAATTCCAGACACTAGCACGTTAAGACTTGAAGCATCAGGCAGAGATGGCAAAGTGCTGCTTTCGTTAGACTCAAGGAACATCATTTGCGAATCGCCCATAACAATTCAAATAAAGAAAGCACCTTTTTCCGCCAATGTAATTTGCTTGGAAGGCACAACTTTTTACAGAACCCTAAGGGAAAAATTACTTTGGGGAATAGATAAACGTAACTAAAAAACAATATTAACAATTTCAGGAACGTTTATTGGAACATGTATAAATTAAATTTGTTATATATTTGTACGATAAAGAATTTAGGATGAAAAGAATACTTACTCTATGCTTGATACTATCTATTGCTTATAGTAGTAGTTCTCAAACATGGAAAAGACATAGATTGGAAGTTTTTGTGGGGCTTCCCATATCTCATTATTTTGGAGATATTGGAGGTACTGCTAGTTCTAACAATCTGTTTGGACTAAAGGATGTAAGTTTTAGAGCCTTAAGGCCAGGTTTATCTGTTGGTGCAATCTATAGATTAAATCAATTATTGTACATACAAGCATCCTGCAACTTCGCATACCTTGGCAGTTCTGACAAAGGTTCAAGAAACGAGGCACGTAATTATGGGTTTTCGACTTATGGTTCGGAAATTACTGCTACAGCATTGTTCTATATTATACCCGAAAGTGACAGAAATTACTTTTATAGCGTCATGGATTTACGGGGAGGATTAAGGCATATCAACAAACCTTTAAGTCTTTACGTTTTCGCTGGTGCTGGAGGTTTGTTCTACAGTGTTTCTCCTAAATTTGACTTAATCGACTCAGACAGATTCGACAATTCCGAAAACTTTACGCCTATTATACCTTTTGGTATTGGCATGAAATACCAAATTATGCCAAGAATACTACTCGGAGCGGAATTTGGCGCAAGATACGTACTTTCTGACTACATAGATGGATTATCGCCTACCCAGTCTAAACACAATGACACCTATTACATTTTAAATTTTAAAGTCGCCTACCGCTTGCCCTACGATAAATTCTTACAAAAAATTAAAAGGAAGTTTTAGTTCTTTATGAACAAATATTTAGTCCTACCCATTATTATATTGCTTATATCTATAGATTCATTCTCGCAAGATAAGCGAGACATTGGGTTGACACTTGGAGGCAATTATTACTACGGAGACTTTAACGAATCCTTACCACTTCAATCACCAGCCCTAGGTATTGGAGTAATTTTTCGATATAATTTTGATAAACACTACTCCATTAGAGCATCTGCCCAATACGGATCAATTTCTGGATCCTATAATGGCAACTACTATTTGCCAGGCACTTTTCCATCAACTTTTAGCAAATCATACTTGGATGCTCAAATTATGGGGGAATTCAACTTCCTTAGTTTCAGCCCAATTGGAGAACGAAAGAAGAAAATTACACCATTTGTAAATTTAGGCATAGGTATATCTCAAGTTGGAGGTGCATTTATTCCAAACCTCCCTTTTGGAATTGGCGTAAAGTACACACCAATCCAGCGCCACACAGTTGCGATTGAATGGCGATTTCAAAAAACGATGGTTGACAACATTGACAATTACATGCCTCTTAACAGCAATGCAATAATACACAACAACGATTGGCTCGCTTTTGTTGGATTAACGTATACCTATCGACTATACAATAACAGCGAAATTTGCCCAGTATATAAGTAACAATATCGACATGAAACTCATCGACGAAATAGACAAAAGCAAAGTTCCTCAGCACGTTGCCATTATTATGGATGGTAATGGTCGTTGGGCAAAACAGCGCGGAAACCAAAGAATCTTTGGACACCAAAATGGAGTAAAAGCGGTTAGAGCGGCAACCGAAGCTGCTGGAGAAATTGGCGTTAAATACCTTACTTTGTATGCGTTCTCATCAGAAAATTGGAACAGACCTAAATCTGAGGTAGATGCCTTAATGGGGCTATTAGTTGAAACCATCAATTCAGAGATCGACACCTTGCTGAAAAATGACATCAGATTACTAACCATTGGAGATACCAGTGCATTACCAATTTCAGTTCAAGAAAAACTCAAGGATGTAATAAATAAGACTTCTAATTGTAAAACATTAACAACCATATTGGCTTTAAGTTATGGATCAAGATTCGAAATAGTTGAAGCGGCAAAAAAAATCGCCTATAACACAAAAATTGGCAAATTAAATTTGGACGACCTTAACCCTGAGTTATTCTCACAATATCTTGATACGGCAAACATACCCGACCCTGCATTAATGATTCGAACAAGTGGGGAAATTCGAATTAGCAACTTTCTCCTATGGCAATTGGCTTATGCTGAATTATACTTTACCCCAGTGCTATGGCCTGATTTCAACAAGGATGAATTTTATAAAGCAATTATTGAGTTTCAGAAAAGGGAACGCAGATTCGGGAAAACCAGCGAACAACTTTAGTCGATTTTGTAAATTTTAGCTTGCTACAAACACCCCTATTATTTATATTTGACCGTTTTTGATATAAAATCTAAAAGCAAAACGATTATGCTTTAGAAATTATACTATTTTTACGGCCTTGTTAATGAGCAACAAAAATTAAATATGTTGAAAAGAAAATTACTAGCATTTGTCTTTATTGCAGCAAGTTTTGCTGCCACAGCACAAGAAAATAACTTCAGTTACGAATCTCCAAAAAAATATTCCATTAAAGAAATTAATGTCTCTGGACTTAAATTCCTCGATTCGGGAGTTCTAATCTCTGTTTCAGGAATTGCTGTTGGCGACTCAATATTAATTCCTGGAGATGCTATCACAAATGCAATTAAGAAACTATGGAATCAAGGATTGTTTTCCGATGTGAGAATTTCCGCAAATAAAGTTGAGGATTCCGATATTTACCTTGATATATACTTACAGGAGCAGCCCAGAATATCCTCATTCTCTTTTAAGGGTGTTAGAAAGGGAGAGGTTGATGATCTTAAAGAGAAGATTAAGCTAAGGGCTGGCGGACAGATTACCGAAAGCATATTGGAAAATAGCATCACCATTATCAAGAAGCATTATAGAGCAAAAGGCTTTCTTAATATTGAGGTGGATGCAATCCAAGAAAATGACACTGTAATAGCAAATGGTGTCAAACTCACTTTTGACATACATAAAAATGGGAAAGTGAAAATTGGGAAAATAGACTTTGACGGAAACACTGCTTACGGCGATGCAAGGCTAAGGCGAGCTTTGAAAAAAATCCACAGAAGGGATCTTAACATATTTAAATCGGCAAAGTTTATTGAAGCAGACTACGAGGAAAGTAAAGAGAATCTTATAAGTTTTTATAACGAACACGGCTACCGTGATTCAAAAATTCTAAAAGATTCCATTTACACAATTAGCAGAAAACGAATTGGTATTAAGTTCTCTGTTCACGAGGGTCCACAATACCATATTCGAAATATCTCATGGATCGGAAATACAAAATTACCAGCAGAGGGTCTTTCTGCTGTATTGGGGATGAAGAAGGGCGACGTTTACGACAGATCATTACTTGAGAAAAGACTATTCATTGATGAAAACTCTATATCAACACTATACATGGATGATGGTTACTTGTTCTTCCAACTCGAACCTGTTGAAACCAACATTCAGAACGATTCAGTAGACCTTGAAATGAGAATATATGAGGGGGATCAGGCTACCATTAACAATGTTTTCATTGCTGGTAACACAAAAACAAACGAGCATGTTATTCGCCGCGAAGTTTGGACTAAGCCTGGTTATCTTTTTAGCAAATCTGAAATTACACGAACTATCAGAGAACTTGCCCAAATGGGACATTTCGACCCCGAAAAGATGGACTGTAAGCCTATTAACTTAAATCCTGCAGAAAAAAAGGTAGACTTAAAGTATATTCTTGAAGAAAAAGCTAACGACCAACTTGAAGTGTCTGGAGGTTGGGGAAATAGAATGTTTGTTGGAACCGTTGGTATACGTTTTTCAAACTTCTCCGTACGTAGAATATTCGAAAAGAAAGCATGGAGACCTGTTCCTTCAGGTGATAGTCAATCGTTAGCATTAAGAGCATCAACAAATGGAAGTTACTACAAATCTATAAGTTTATCATTCTCAGAGCCATGGCTTGGAGGCAGAAAACCCACAAACTTCTCATTCTCGATATACCATCAAATACAAAGCGGAAGTACTTACTTTTACCAAACTAGCGATAAATTTTTCAAAGTAACAGGAGCATCTGTTGGTCTTGGTACCCGTTTAAAATGGCCTGATGATTACTTCACAATAAATAATGAGGTTAGCTACCAAAACTATTATCTTAAAAATTGGACTGGGTACTTTTTATTTAGTGATGGGCAATCCAACAACCTCAGTTTCAAAACAACCTTTGCTCGAAACTCCACAGACCAGATTATCTATCCAAGAACGGGCTCTAACCTTTCCCTTTCATTACAACTTACCCCACCATACTCTGCTCTCAACGGTAAGGATTATAAATCGATGAGCGTAAATGATAAATACAAGTGGATTGAATACCACAAGTGGTCTGGAAGAATGCAATGGTACATGGCTCTTGTAGAAAACCTTGTTGTATACTCTAATTTTCAGTTGGGATTCTTAGGATACTATAACAATGATATTGGATATTCTCCGTTCGAAGGGTTTGATTTAGGCGGGGACGGAATGTCTGGCTATAATCTTTACGGAAAAGAAACCATTGGTTTAAGGGGATATCAAAATAGCACTCTTACACCTTACGAAGGTGGCATTGGAGCTGGTCATATTTACGATAAATATACTGTAGAGTTAAGGTACCCTATAACTCTTAAACCTCAAGCGGCTATATATGTTCTATCTTTTGTAGAAGCAGGTAACGCTTGGAAAACCTTCGACGAGTTTAATCCATTCAACGTACACCGTTCGGCAGGATTGGGCGCTAGAATGTTTTTACCAATGCTGGGTATGCTGGGTATTGATTGGGCTTATGGATTTGATGCGGTGCCAAACAGGCCAGGTGTTCATAAAGGACAATTTCACTTTGTAATTGGCATGCCATTTTAACAATAGTTAACCCAAAGATTTAATAACATTATAACTTTGGCAAGTAAATTGCAATTGAACCTAAAATCCATATTATAAAAACCATGAGAAAACTACTATTCACATTATTGGCTCTCATAATTGGAACAAGTTTATGGGCTCAAAAGTTTGCTTTTGTAGATACAGACTATATCCTTAAAAAGATACCCTCCTATAAAGCAGCTCAGGAGCAAATTGATAAACTTTCGGAACAATACCAGAAAGAAATCGAAGAAAAATACGCTGAGATTGACAAACTTTACAAAGATTACCAAGCTGAGAAAGTTCTCTTAACTGAAGATATGAAAAAAAAGAGAGAGGATGAGATTATTACAAAGGAACGCCAAACCAAGGAACTCCAAATGAAATACTTTGGCCGAGATGGTTTGCTCTTCAAAAAGCGGGAAGAACTTGTAAAGCCTATTCAAGATCAAGTTTTCAACACAGTAAAGGAAATTGCAGTAGAGGGCGGATATGCCGTAATATTTGACTCCGCAGCATCCCCCAATATGCTATACACCAACCCTAGACATGATAAAAGCGAGGAGGTGTTACAAAAACTGGGCTATAAATAATTAAATACTATATTTGCCAAAACTAAACAACTTAAAATATGAGAAACGTATTAACATTACTAATTGTTGGTGCAATTTTATCGATTGCTGGGATTAATGCAAAAGCACAAAATTTCAAGTTTGGACATATTAACAGCCAAGAGTTGTTATCGAAAATGCCCGACCGCGATAGCGCAGAAGTTAAATTGAAGAAATATACTCAAACCCTACAGGAACAAATTGAAGAACTACAAGTTGAGTTCAATAAGAAATATCAGGATTATATACAGAAACGTGCAACATTCTCCGATGCAATCCGCGAAATGAAGGAAAAAGAACTTCAAGAGATGCAACAACGCGCACAGGAGTTTCAACAAACCGCAGAACAAGATTACCAACGCTTCAATGCTGAAACTATGAAGCCAGTAATGGATAAAGCGGATGCTGCTATAAAAAAGGTTGCCAAAGCAAATGGATTTACTTACGTTTTCGACACAAGCTATGGGGTATTGCTGTACTTCTCTGAGCAAAGCACCGATATTTTGCCTTTAGTAATAAAAGAATTAGGGATAAACGACACTACAGTACCTCAGAAAAAATAGATTATTTACAGTTTTAAGCAAAACTTGGTTATTTCGGTAACCAAGTTTTTTTTATTTCTTACATTCAAAAAAAAATACTACGTTTATATTTCAAATCCATATCTCAATGAAAACTAAGATCATTATACTATTAATTGCGCTAATGCTAGGCTTCAACAGAGCACAATCTCAGGAAAGTTACCTAATAGGCTACTACAATCTTGAAGATATAATACAAGCGATGCCCGAGCGAAGTATTGCCGATGCAAAACTGGAAAAGCATGCTCAAAAATTAAAGGAACAAATAGATGCCCTTCAAGTTGAATTTAATAAAAAAATTGAAGATTATACTAAAAATAAGAATAGTTATACCGATGCTACCCGAGAACTAAAAGAAAAAGAAATTTTTGAATTCGAACAAAAAGCCCGAGAGTTTCAAGAAACTGCTCAACAAGATTATCTCCGTTTGTTGAACGAACTATACAGTCCAATTTACATGAAAGTAGATAATGCCACTAAGGCCGTTAAACAAAAGTATAATTTCATTTACGTATTTGACAAAAATAAGGTAACTGTAGTTAATGAAGAAACAACAAACGATTTAACAGAATTGATAAAATATGAACTGAAAATTGCTTCAACAAAACCTTCATTTAAAGCAAAATATTCTGTTGACAAGAAAATCAGAACGATTGGAAGCGATAATATAGTTAAAGTACAAGCAGAATATACCGAGGCATTAAGAAAACTTGATTCTAAAAAAAGCATGTTAATGAACCAGTTAGAAAAATCTCAAGCGGAATATGCCGAAAAATATAAGGAGTATGATAAAAATAAGTACAATTATTCCAATGCCATTCGTGAACAAAAAGAAAATGAACTTATGGATTTAAACCAAAGGATACAGGAGTCAATAAAAGCTGCTGATCTGGATTTCTTTACTCTTCGAGATGAATTGTTAAAACCAATTTATTTAAAAGTAAAAGACTTATTAGTTGAATATGCAGTAAGCAAAAGTTATCCATTAATCATTGACTCCGCAATTGTAAAGGACCATTTTAACTATTCTGAATTTAAAAACGACATTATTTTAATTGACGAAAACTTTATCGCGCACTTGAATTCATCGCCGAACTACTTCATTAAGAACTATGTTGAGCATGGAATAAACGAATGGCAACAGAAAGGGGAATTTGAAAAAATCACTGACTATCAGAAACGTGTAAATGAACAAACCCGAAAAATTAAAGTACAGCAACTAACGGATGAGGCACTAAAATCATTCAAACAAGAATACAGTAAAGGTATCGATTGGAAAGAATTGACATTAACCCCTTATGATTCCGAAAACGAAACATATTTAATTGTATCGCCTAAAGTTGGACAGTTTGCTGTAAGCGTACCAATTGCCGAGGCACAAATGTTGAAGCAAAATTGGGCTTCAGTAAAATTTGAAAATCAGGATTATTACATTAGCAATGATTCCTTAACATTAGCCAAAGTTACCATCAAAAATCCTGTGAATGGGAAATCATACACATATGATAGCAAACAGGCCACCACTTATATGGCAAATAATATTACCTATAACTTTTCACCCATAGAAGTAGACATCCCAAAAAACGAAAAGGTTGTTAGCAATACAAAAGTTGAAAGTAAAGATATAATAGTTGGGAAAGACCCTATTGATATAAATATACCATTAACAAAAGTGGTTAACGATAAAACCTTTGCACTAGTAATCGGAAACGAGAACTACAAAAATGAAATTCAAGTATCATTTGCACAAAACGATGCAAAAGTTTTTTCAGAGTACTGCAAGAAAACACTGGGAATACCCTCCAACAACGTTCATCTATTATTAAATGGTTCTTACGGAGAAATGCTGGGTGAGTTAAAATGGATTTATGATATAATTGAAGCATACAAGGGGCAAGCTAGAGTTATATTTTACTATGCAGGACATGGAATGCCTGATGAAAACGACAAGAGTGCATACATTTTACCTACAGACGGTAATTCTACTATGCCTCAAACGGCGCTTAAGGTCGATGACATTTACAAAAAGTTGAATGCAAATCCCTCGCAGGGCGTTTTTGTTTTTCTCGATGCCTGTTTTAGTGGTGCCGCTCGCGAAGGCTCTCTTGCTCAGGGTAGAGGTGTGAAAGTAAGACCAAAAACAAACATGCTAACAGGGAATTGTGTGGTTTTTAGTGCTACAAGCAATGAAGAAACAGCCCACCCTCTTAAAGAAAAGAATCATGGTTTGTTCACATATTACCTATTAAAAAAATTAAACGAATCGAAAGGCGATATCACACTATCTGAATTAAGCAACTACATTGTTGATGTTGTAAAAAAACAATCGCTAATTGTAAATGGTAAAGCCCAGAATCCTGTGGTTAACACAAGTCCTGATATTTCAAACTCATGGCAAAGTTTAAAGTTAAAATGAAATAATACCATTACTTATTAATGTCTAATTATCCAATTGGAATTTTCGATTCTGGTGCAGGAGGCATTTCGGTATTAAAAGAATTGGTAAAGATTCTACCAAACGAATCGTTTATCTACTTTGCCGATTCTGCAAATTGTCCGTATGGACCCAAGCAACCCGAAAGGATTATTGAACTCTCCAACTGCATCACAAAGTTTTTACTCGACAAAGGTTGCAGAACCATTGTGGTGGCTTGCAATACAGCAACCGCTGCTGCAATCGATTTTCTCCGAGGAAACTATAACGTGCCCTTTATTGGCATGGAACCAGCAATTAAACCTGCATCACTTAACACCAAAACTAAAAGCATTGGTGTTTTGGCAACGGCTGGCACATTTAAAGGTCGACTATATATTGAAACAAGTAGAAAGTTTGCATCCGATGTAAATGTTTGCTACCAAATAGGCGAAGGCTTGGTTGAGTTGGTAGAATCGGGTATGGCCAATTCTGAGGAATCCGAGAACCTTCTCCGAAAGTACATTGAACCAATGCTCGACTGCAATATCGACCATATTGTTTTAGGTTGCACCCACTACCCTTTCTTAAGACCAGTATTGGAGAAAATTATTCCTGAAAGTATTACAATAATTGACCCAGCCCCTGCAGTAGCACGCCAAACGGAAAAAGTACTTAAGGAAAATGGCCTTTTATCAACCACACAAAACTCGCCTAGCATTGAATTATACTCAAGTGGAAGCACAAAGATTCTCAAATTCCTCATGGAGGAAAACTTAAAGATAACAGCTACTACATCTATTAATTATGTTGATGGAATATCGGCTTGCAACGCTTAAAAACATCATCAAAATTCTTATTTTTATTATCTTTATTAAAAAATTGAACTTATGAGAAAAGAGGTTGAAATTGTAATTGAAAACACTAACCAAAAAGTACATATAACTCCAGGATTATCGCTTCATGACATTGCTCGCATATTCGAAATCAAACTAAAGCATCAAATACTTGGAGCAATGGTTAACAACCAGATTAAAGAACTGGATTACGAAGTCTTTACACCAAAAACAATTCGCTTCATCGACATTACTCACCAAGCAGGAATGAGAATGTACCAACGTTCGCTTTTCTTCGTGCTTCAAAAAGCAGTTCGCGATATAATTCCAAACTCCAAGGTAAGGATTGAGCACTCTGTATCCAAAGGCTTTTATTGCGAGATTGATGGATGCAACCAATCGCTTGAACTCCCACTAATTTTTACAATATGTGATAAAATGAGGGAAATTATAGCTGCCGACCTTCCTTTCCGTCGCGATAAAGTTTTGACCATTGATGCTGTAAAAATATTTCAAAACTCAGGCTATCACGATAGAGCAAGACTGTTCATTACCAGACCAAAACTATATACTTCGGTTTACTATTTAAGCGATATTTCTGACTATTTCTTTGGTAGCCTAGTACCATCTACTGGATATCTAAAAGTCTTCGATTTAGTGAAATACTATGATGGAATGCTTTTGAGAATCCCGAAACGTTTTAACCCGGAAGAAGTAGAGGATTTGGTTCTGCAAAACAAAATGTTTGATATCTTCCAAGAGTATAAAAATTGGGTAGAAATATTGGGTGTTGAAAGTGTTGCAGCAATTAACGATGAAGTAAAAAAAGGAAATTCAAGTGAACTCATAAAGATATCTGAAGCACTTCACGAAAAAAAGGTTGCTCGTATTGCCGATAAAATACACAACTCTCCAAACAATGTTAAAGTAGTACTCATATCAGGTCCTTCCTCATCAGGAAAAACAACATTTGCCAAAAGATTAGCAGTTCATCTAAAAGTGAACGGACTAAAACCCTATACAATTTCTTTAGATAATTACTTTGTAAACCGTGAAGACACACCACGCGACGAGCATGGCGAATATGATTTTGAAGCACTAGAGGCGCTTGACATTACCTATTTCAACAACGATTTGATTAAACTGCTAAACGGTGAGGAAGTTAATCTACCCAAATTCTCTTTTGAGCAGGGCAAACGATTTTTCGACAACACAAAACTCAAAATTGAAGATAACGGAATAATTGTGATAGAAGGGATTCATGCGTTAAATCCCAAGCTTACACCACTCATCCCAGCAGATAAAAAATTCAAAGTATACATTTCGGCTTTAACATCTCTTTCAATTGATGGCATAAACAGAATTCCAACTACCGACAATAGATTAATTCGACGTATAGTTAGAGATTTCAGATACAGAGGCTACAGCGCTTACGATACAATCAGCCGATGGGAAAGTGTTCGCCGAGGCGAGGATAAAAACATATTCCCATACCAAGAGGAGGCCGACGAAATGTTCAACTCCGCATTATTGCTCGAATTCGGAATCCTTAAAAGTTATGCAGAGCCCATTTTACAGGAAGTTCCTTCTAATAAACCAGAATACGATGAGGCTATGCGTTTACTTAAATTCTTAAGCTACTTTTCGCCAATTTCTGACAAAGAGGTTCCACCAACCTCAATTATCAGAGAATTCCTCGGAGGTAGCACATTCTCGTATAAGTAAAAAATACGCACTTACTTATCAACAGTATATTAATCTGTATATCTGATATTTAAATAGTTTTTGTTGAAATAAAATCAAATCATAAATACGACAAAAGCCAATATTTTAGGCTAATTCTGTACTAACTATTGTAATAATTTATTATTATTGTACTAAATTATACCTAAACCGAACCTAAACCAAGAACTTAGGCCGAATGCTAAGGTTACTATTTGTGCTATTTAACATGGTTGGAGTAATGCTTATGAACATTTTCATAAGTAGCGATGTAACTTTAACCATTAATGCACCCGCATCAATTAATGCAGGTACCGAATTCGATGTCGAAATAATCCTAAAAAAAGGTAATATCGATGGATTTGCTCGATTCCAACAACAACTACCACTTGGCTTAACGGCACAATTAGTAGAGTCATCCTATGGCGATTTCTCCTTTGAGGATCAAAAGGTTAAGTTCATTTGGCTAAAGATGCCTTCGGACAAGGAAATTAAATTTACTTACAGAGTTAAAGTTGACGAAAGGCTTAAAGGACAATTCAACCTAAAAGGAAACTTTGCATACATAATAGATAACGACAGAAAAACTACCGATGTTGAATCAAACTCAATATCAATAAATCCTTCCACCCGAATAGACCCCAATTTAATAGTCGATATTGGTGAATTTCAAAATATTATTCCAGTCCAAGCTCCAGTTACATTGCTAGCTAGCAATGTGCGCTGTATCCGCCAAACACCAATGCCAACGGGGGAGGCCAATGACTTGATGGTAAAACTTCTTGTAAACAAAGCTAATGCTGAAAAATTTGCAAAAATAGAGGAGGAAATACCAACTGGATTTACTGCTGAAGCAATAGAATCAAAGGATGCCATATTTACATTCAAGGATCAGAAAGTTAAATTCCTTTGGATGAATCTACCTGCCGATCCTAAGTTTGTTGTATCGTATCGATTAATCCCAGCCGATGGCTCAGGAGATGTTACCATTAAATTATCGGGGAAGTTCTCGTATATACTAAATGATGCTACAAGGGTTATTGACATCATTCAAAAAGATGTAAACCTCAACAACTTAGATCCAAAATATCTCGATGGAATTCTTGCATCAACACTTACAACTTACTCTGGAACCGAAGGTCAGAGCGTTAGTTCCAGTTTTACCCAATCAGAAACTGATGGTGGAGTTGAAATTCCAATTCGCTACCAAGAAATTAAGGACAAGCCTAAAAAAGTTGCGAAGAGTGAGCCCAATATGATGCCTTATATGCTAGAGCCTGAAAAAGGTGTCTACTATAGGGTACAGGTTGCTGCAGGTCACAAACCAATCAACATAAAAAAGTACTTCCTCAGGTACAATATAAACCACGAAGTTAGAACCGAAAAACATGACGGCTGGTATAAATACTCCATTGGATCTTTTGGAGAGTACCGCGAGGCAAGAGATTTTAGAATGATGATTTGGAATACAACCAAAGTTAATGATGCTTTTGTTGCAGCTTATAACAATGGTGCGAGAATAACCGTGCAGGAAGCTTTGATGATAACAAATCAGCAATGGTATAGATAACTGTAAATGGCAAAAACACATTTTATATATAAACTTCTTATTTGCACATCCTTATTGGTTGCAACAGTGCTTGTACCAAGCAAGCAAGGTTTTGCGCAAGATGACGAGGAGTATTATAAAAGTATCTTGGACACTGTAGTTGAAGTTGTAGATCCTGTTTATAAGCCCGTTATCTCATTAGGAACAGGGGTGATGAGTTTTTGGGGTGATGTACAGAATAGGGTAAATTCACCTTTAACAGGAAACTATGCATTTAAAGTAAATGGTTCCGCACTGTTTGGCAATAAACGAAATTTCAAGTTTAATGCTTTTGCTTTATACGGCAGTATAAGTGGACACAATTTCGAATTATCGAGGCAAATGCAACAACAGCCTTTACCTTTAGATGAAGATGGCAACCCAATATATCTCAACTCGTCATTTAAAACAGAAGTAATTCAAATTGGAACTAGCATTGAGTATGGCTTTGGACACCTTATCAAAGGGAAACGCTTTAGGCCTTTCATTGCAGTGGGAATATCCACCATGTTTTTCAGCCCAAAAGGGAATTTCGAACTAGACGGAAGTCCTAACCCTGGAAATTTCTACTATTTCTGGACCGATGGCACTATGCGCAATTACAGTGAAACTGGCCCAGATGCAGGAATTGCAGTGCCTGTTCGATTTGACAAAGAATACGAAACAGACCTATCAAACGCCAATCTTTTTGATTTAGGCTCATACAGCCAGCGGACGTTTACAATACCCGTCGATATTGGATTTGATTTTTACCTTTCGGACAGGGTAATTTTCAGAATTGGAACTTCAGTGAATTACACCTTTACTGATATGATTGATAATTATAGCAGCAAAGTAGCCAAGGCAATGAATTATCCGAAGAAGAACGACTATAACGACATATTTGCATTTAATTACATCAGCTTAAATCTAGACTTGTTCTCCGACCCAAAATCATTACTTGTTGAACGTCTCTTTGCCGATGCGGGAGAATTTGATTATGATGTATTTTTCGCAGATGAAGACCAAGATGGAATTTTTGACCGATTTGACCAATGCCCCAACACTCCTCCGGGCGTGGAAGTTAATGACTCAACTGGCTGTCCTTTCGACACTGACAATGATGGAATATACGACTATATGGACATCGAAGCAGGCACACCGGAAGGTGCAACTGTTGATGAGCAAGGGGCTCAATTATCAACTGACGCTCTTTCCGCAATGTTCGACAATGTTAATGCAGTTTCACGTAAAGAAATTAGATTAATTCCTTTGGCAAACATCTGGACAGCAACCAGAACGTTTACTCCAGGAATCATCCCAGATAAATTCAGAAAAGTTGATAGTGATGCAGATGGATACATATCGTTCCAGGAGTTGCTGAAAACAATTGACGATTACTTTGACGAAAAATCGACATTTAAACCCGAAGAGATTTACGAGTTGAACGATTACTTCTTTACTCAGTAAACCCAAAACAACTAACTATAACCTAAAATCTAAACCGTAAGCCCTGCCCACCCTAAGCAGGGCTTATTTATTGTGTTAAACTTTTCGCTAAAATGTTTGTTAGGTTTTAGAAGTTGAATTGTTGATAAATGTTTATTTCAATATTCTACTTCAATAATTGATTCTTTATAACTTTACAAAACTAACATACTATGAAAACAAAATTAAACATTGGCTATAAGGCTCCTGATTTCAAAGGAATTGATCAGGATGGAAAAAGTATTTCATTAACGGATTACAAGGGTAAAAACTTGGTGTTATACTTTTACCCAAAGGATAACACATCGGGATGCACAGCTGAAGCTTGTAGCCTTAGGGATGGCTATGAGGATTTACAAAAACTAGGGATGGAGGTTGTTGGCGTTAGTCCCGATAGCGCTAAATCGCACCAATCATTCATCCAAAAATATTCACTTCCATTCCGTTTAATTGCCGATACTGAAAAAGAAGTTGCCAATGCTTTCGGAGTTTGGGGCGAGAAAAAGATGTACGGCAAAGCCTATATGGGAATTCTCCGCACAACATTTATAATTGACAAGAATGGCATTATCACGCATATTTTTGACAAGGTTGACACTAAAGAGCATGTTACTCAAATATTAACAGAGTTAAAAAAGTAATAAACACACCCTAAATGGAAAAAACTGAAAGTAAAGATCGTAAAGAGGTCAGCAAAGAAAAACTAAAAGCGCTACAGGCCACTCTCGATAAAATTGAGAAGGACTTTGGCAAGGGTTCCATAATGAAAATGGGCGACAAGGCAGTTGCTGAGGTTTCGGCAATATCGTCGGGTTCACTTTCTTTGGATATTGCGCTTGGAGTTGGGGGTTACCCACGCGGACGCGTTGTGGAAATCTACGGACCTGAATCGTCAGGTAAAACCACACTGGCAATCCACGCTATTGCCGAAGCTCAAAAACAAGGAGGGATTGCTGCAATTATTGATGCTGAGCATGCATTCGACCGTACATACGCCGAAAAACTTGGCGTTGATGTTGAAACACTGCTTATTTCTCAACCCGATAATGGTGAGCAAGCTCTTGAAATTGCCGACAACCTAATTCGCTCTGGGGCAATTGATATTATTGTAATTGACTCGGTAGCAGCACTTACTCCAAAGGCAGAGATTGAAGGTGAAATGGGCGACAGCAAAATGGGACTACAGGCTCGTCTGATGTCGCAAGCTCTACGTAAATTAACAGGAACCATAAGCAAAACCAATACCTGCTGTATCTTCATCAACCAACTTCGCGATAAGATTGGCGTAATGTTCGGCAACCCCGAAACCACCACAGGTGGTAATGCGTTGAAATTCTACGCATCGGTTAGGGTTGATATCCGCAGGTTGAATCAGATTAAAGACGGCGACGACTCAACAGGTAACCGTGTTCGAGTTAAGATTGTGAAGAACAAGCTTGCACCGCCTTTCAAGAAAGCTGAGTTCGACATTATGTTTGGTGAGGGAATTTCGAAATCGGGCGAAATTATAGATTTGGCAACTGAACTAAATGTAGTTAAGAAAAGTGGTTCGTGGTTCAGCTACGGCGAAACCCGTTTGGGACAAGGTCGCGATGCTGTTCGACAGATAATTATGGATAACCCAGAACTCACTGCTGAGATTGAAGGAAAAATTAAAGATGCGCTAAAGGCTCAATAAGCCCAATAAACACCAAACATTATAGATTTTTAAGATTTGAAGAACGTGCAAGAATTTGCACGTTCTTCTTTTTAATTCCAGAGGGACTTCATAATTATAGAATAGCAGTCCCAACATAGTTCTTCGACCCAAGTTGAGGTCGAATTCAATAATGGGCAATATTTCTTATATCATATAAATTCATAAATCGTGTGTTTGTTTCAATTTCTTCTTATAATAGAAACAAATACTTTAGATACTTACCATTTATTTAAAACTAAAACATAAAAATATCCACAAAAAATAAAAAATAGTCTCACTATTTTTTATAAAAATTATTCAAACCAAAATCATATTAAACGAATATTTATTAAATTCACATTACGTTTAATCAAAAAAATAATCTTATGAAACCAAAATCAATTTTGAATTCTTTTTTAGTTGTTTTACTATAATTCAATTGCCTTCTACCCTTAAATTCATGTAAAAAAGTTGATGAGAATGCAAAACAGAATGAGAATGTTAAAAATTTTGAAAACCCATACAACAAGTTTGGAGTTTTACATAACGAATTGTTAAAGGAGTTATACCAAGAAATAGGAAGCGAAAAGGTGACTCATAAAGAGATTGTTAAAAAAGGGATAAAACTACTTCAAAGAAAAGGATGCCTATTAATAGATGGGAAACAACACGAAATTGATGAAAATTTAGTATTTGACATTGTTAGTTGCTTAGATGCAGATTTAAATGCATTCTTTATCGCACTTAATGAAAAAGGATATTTAAACGAAAAAGTAACTCAGGAGTTAAGAATATTTTCTAACGACTTGCAATCAAACACTTGCGATGTTTATCAACTAGAAAGACTTAATCAATTCGAATTAAACATAGCAAATAATTCCTCATTAGACATTGTAGATAAGGAACTACTTTTAGGTTATGTAGCAATAGATAGGAGTAGTACGGAATTTTGGAATGAACAATATAAATCACAAAAGGGGCCCTTTGCTAAGTGGGTTATTGCGGCGGCAGACGCAGCCAGTTTTGCCATAGGTATGGCTGGTGGAAATCCAGTGTTGGCTGGATATCTATCTTTTCTAGTATCTGCTTCTGCCGCACATAAAGAATAGGAATTATTACTATATTGCAGTAAATTCTATTCATAGTACCAATTCACATTATATTGTTTACCTTAATCTTAAATAAATGAAAACACGAGTTCTATTTACCCTCATCATATTATTACCATTAGTTACTTTTTCACAGCAAAAGAAAGAATATAAAAAAGATAACATCAGTATATTTGCTGGGATTGGAGTTTCTGAACTGGTAAATTCAGGAATTGAAGAATACTATAGACAAAATTTAAACCCAATGCTTCAAACAGTTTGCTCTCACGAATTAGATTTTAATGGAATTAACCATACGTTTATGGCAGAACTGGACATGAAGGTTATGTCTAGCGATTTCAAATTTGATGATTTGCATGAAGGCATCGTTTCACAGGGTACAATGGGATTAAATTTTCTTTTTAACATTAAAAATAAAACAAAGAATACGCCCTTTGATATATTTATTGGCCCAGGTATCTACACTGTATTAAGCCAAAAACGAATCCCCAAAAATCCCGTTGCAGGAGTTGCTGAAATAAATGATGATTATTGCTCATATAGCGGACTTAGCATTAACTCATCAGTATCATACTCTATTCCTATTGATAACAATAATGTTGGTGCTGCTCTAAGATTCTTTTACCACCCCGAAATTACATTCTTAAACAGGAACAACACTCCAGAATTTAATAGTATGGGTGTCTTAGTAGCCGTATTTCTAAGGTTTAACTAAGCAATTACAGAAATAAAACCTAAGTAATGCATCTTTCAAAGGAGCAAACAAGGTACATACAACTTATTGAATACAAAAATGTTTAATTTACAACCAAAGAGCGGTGTATTGCAATAATACACCGCTCTTCAATCAATTACACCAACAAAACACTTACCGTTCTAATTCTATATCAAAACATTTGTTATTGGGTTAATTCTGGCAAAAGCAACTCAATATAAGAAACCAATATGAATAGCGAATACCTATAAGTTTAATTCCAAATTCACTTCATATAGTTTTGCCCAACGATAATCTGTCGAAAAGTTATACTATTCAAAATTTTGCGTATTTTTATTTGTTATTTCAAAACTCATAGAAATGAAGAAAATAGTAATCTTCAGTATCCTAATAGCCACAATGCTAACCTCTTGCCAAAATTGGTTTAACCGCCATTTAATTGATGTTAAGGCAGAACGTATAGAGGTAAAAACAAAATTCAACGAAAGAATTAAGTTGATTCAGGAACACGACTCCAGTATCAACCAAATAATAAATAGTGAACTTTCACTAAAAGAGCGCGAAGGTTTTGAATTCCTTTACGCCTATATGCCTTTGAGCGATTTGGCTATGCATAACAGTAACTATGTGCTAAAGCAGGTAAAATCATCGCTTGAGGCTAAATCGTTCTTTAAGTGGGGCAAAAAGATTCCTTCGGATATTTTTCTTCATTTCGTCCTACCCTATCGTATCAATAATGAATATACCGACTCTGCCCGTCAGGTTTTCCTTGCAGAACTGAAAGGACGCCTCGAAGGATTGAGTATGTACGATGCCGCCCTAGAGGTTAACCACTGGTGCCACGAGAAGGTTATCTACAAATCGACCGACGAAAGGACATCGGGACCGTTAACCACCGTTCGTACTGCATTTGGACGCTGTGGCGAGGAATCTACATTTGCAGTTGCAGCGCTACGCTCAGTGGGTATTCCTGCCCGCCAAGTTTACACTCCACGCTGGGCGCATACCGACGATAACCACGCTTGGGTAGAAGTTTGGGTAGATGGCAAATGGTACTTCCTTGGCGCTTGTGAACCTGAGCCAGAACTAAATATGGGTTGGTTTGCTGGCCCTGCAAAAAGAGCTATGATGATGCGCACTTTTGTATTCGGCAAATACACAGGTAACGAAGAAAAACTAACCGATTCAGAATGGTTCACCGAAATCAACCTGCTTGGCAACTATGCTCCTACCAAAAACCTCAACATTAAAGTAATTGACGAAAATGGGAATGCTGTAAGCGAAGCTAAAATTGAGTTTCAACTTTACAATTATGCTGAGTTTTATCCAATAGGAACAAAACAAACCAACGAGGAGGGCGCATGCTCACTCACTACAGGATTTGGCGATTTAATTGTATGGGCATCGAAAGATAATAGGATTGGTTTTTCCAAAGCCGATAAAGATGCAACTGATATAACTATTAGCATTGCAGAAAATCCAAACTTTGCAGATTTGGATTTAACTTTAACGCCTCCAGCAGAGCAACCTGTAACCCAAGCAGACCAATCAAAAGCCGAAGCTAATAACGCTAGGTTAAAGGAAGAGGATGCCATTCGCAATAAGTACATTGCAACGTTTATTGACTCTGCATCGGCAGCAAATCTTGCAATGGAAAAGGGCGTAAACATTGATGAAACCTGGAGATACCTAAAACTGAGCCGCGGAAATTGGCAGGAGATTTACAACTTCATCAAGGAACTTGACGGAAAGGATTTAACAGTAGGATTGGCTATTCTTAATAGTATATCAGAGAAGGATTTGCACGATATTACAGCATCAACATTGCAGGACCACATTGCAACCGTTGATTCTTTCCCTTCGATAATTGATAGCCGAGACTTTAAGGATTTTGACAAGTACGTTCTTTCGCCTAGAATTGGCAGAGAGTTCGTTTCTCCTTGGAGAAGTTTCCTACAAAACTCATTCACATTCGACGAAATTGGCTTCTTTCGCAACAATCCATACAGCATTGCGAAGTGGATTAAAGAGAATATCACTATTGATAAGGAAAGCAACTACTACAAAGTTCCGATTAGCCCCGAAAGCGTATTTAAGTTGAGAGTTGCCGATGAATACTCACGTGACGTATTCTTTGTGGCCGCTTGCCGTAGTTTTGGAATCCCCGCTAGGCTTGAACCATCAACCAAGCGTCCACAATTCTTAATGCGCGACAAGTGGAACGATGTGGTTTTTGAAGAAACCGCTGAGCAGGTGTTCCCTAAGGGCACGTTGAATTTGAACCTTGGCAACAATCTTCCAATTCAGAAACCACAATACTACACACATTTCACCATTGGTAAATTGGAGAAAGGTAAATTCGTTTCGCTCGATTTTGAAACAGACCCCAACGTAAATAATCTACCTGCAAAAATTAGCCTAGATGCTGGATTTTACAGGTTAATCACCGGAAATCGGTTAAGCAATGGTACGGTACTTTGCAAGTTCAAGTATTTTGAGATTAAGGAAAATCAAACAACAACTGTATCCCTTGAGTTCAACGAGAATAACAGCCCGAGCCAGATTTCTGGAATGATTAATACCGAAACGGCAATCCCTAACCTAAATGGTGAAAACAGCGGAACAATTGGCGAGTTGGTTAAAGAAAAATCGGTTGTTGTGGCAATAGTTGAGCCCAACAAGGAGCCCACAAAGCATTTAATGGTCGATATGGCCGCTGTAAAATCCGATTTCGACAAATGGGGAGGCAATGTTGTTTTTGTGGTTGGAAAAGATAAAATGACCGAAGATTTCAACCCGAATAGCTTTAGCAATCTTCCAAACTCATCGAAATATGGATACGATAAGGAGCAAACACTTGCCAAGGCCATTGCCGAGGGATGTAATAAAGCTTTGTCGACAAACTATCCTATAGTAACAGTTATCAACCCAAAAGGCGAAGTTATTTTCTACTCCGAGGGTTATAGCATTGGTTTAGGCGAGCAAGTTTTAAAAGCATTGAAGTAGTGAAAGGATTCACCCTTGAGGTTTGCGCCAATTCGGTTCAAAGTGCTATAAACGCTCAAATAGCAGGAGCAAAAAGAATTGAACTCTGCGAAAATCTTTTTATTGGCGGAACAACTCCTTCGTATGGTTGCATAAAAACTACCCGTGAGAGAGTTGATATCGCTATAAATATACTTATCCGCCCAAGGATTGGCGATTTCCTTTACTCCGATATTGAATTTGAGCAAATCAAAAACGATATTCTCGTTGCAAAGCAACTTGGTGTTAATGGAATAGTTTGCGGCATTCTGCTACCAAACGGCGAAGTGGACACTGAAAGAACCGATGAACTGGTTGAACTGAGTAAGCCCTTAACATTTACATTCCATAGAGCATTCGACTTCACTCCTGACCCCTATAAAGCACTGGAGGATATCATTAAAACGGGAGCAACGCATATATTAACATCTGGTCAAAAGAATAAGGCTGCCGACTCCGTTGATTTACTGTATGAACTTGTTAAAAAAGCAGCAAATAGAGTTGTAATAATGCCTGGTAGCGGAATAAATGCTGATACTATTAAACGTATTGTAAATACTGGGGCAAATGAATTCCATATGAGTGGAGTTAAGGATGTTGAGAGCAAAATGATTTACCGAAAGGAGAACTTAACTCTTAATGGAAATTCACTACCCGATTATGTAAACCAAATTTCGGATGTTGAGTCTATAAAAATGGTTGTTGAGTACTTAAATTTGCATTTTTAATTTTAACAAAATGAGCAATTTGATTGATAAAGCAGAATTTGACAGAATCGTCCTTAAAGCACAACAAGAAGAGATTACTGGATTCCACATATACAAACGTTTAGCCGCCATTGAGAAGGACGAAGCCAACAAGAATGTTTTGGCCAGAATTGCTGGTGAAGAACTCGACCACTATAATTTTTTCAAAGGTATTTCTGGAAAAGAAGTAAAACCAAAAAGTTCAAGAGTAAATTTCTTTGTTCTTATGGCTAAGGTTTTAGGCTTAACATTTGCCATCAAACTAATGGAAAAGCAGGAAGTTAACGCCCAAAGCATCTACGAACAACTAATACCTCACCTTCCTCAAATAAAAGACATAATGGAATCGGAGGAAGCGCACGAGAAAGAACTTATAGATATGATTAAGGAGGAGCGTTTGGACTATATCGGCTCCATTGTTCTTGGCCTAAACGATGCCCTAGTAGAACTAACAGGGGCGCTTGCAGGTTTTAGCCTTGCATTGCAAAACACAAAACTAATTGCAATTGTAGGGCTTATTACAGGTATTGCTGCATCGCTTTCGATGGCAGCATCGCAGTACCTTTCCGTAAAAACAGATGGTGAGAAAAATGCAGGGAAATCTGCTTTATACACAGGTATTGCTTATGTATTGACCGTTGCGGTTCTTATTACTCCCTTCTTATTACTTACATCATATTTCGTAGCCCTAGGAGTTGCATTATTCTCGGCAGTATTGATAATATTCCTTTTCAACTACTACATATCAGTTGCCAAGGACTTGAACTTTAAGCACCGATTCCTTGAAATGACCATTATAAGTTTAGGAGTATCGGCGCTAACTTTTGGTATTGGGCTTTTAATTAGAAACTATTTTGGAATTGACATTTAGTATGAAAAAGATAGAGGAATTCAACACAATTTCACCATTTGAGTTAACTGAGAACCTTTTCAACTCGTTGGATAATGATTGGATGCTTATTACCGCTGGCGAAGAGAAGAAATTCAACACTATGACCGCATCGTGGGGTGGATTTGGGATACTATGGAATAAGCCAGTGGCTTTTATATTTATAAGACCTCAGCGCTACACCTTTGAGTTCACTGAGCACAACAACCATTTCACGCTCAGTTTCTTTGATGAGCAACACCGTGATGCTTTAAATTTTTGCGGAGCAAAATCGGGCAGAGATTTCGATAAAGCTAAGGAGACGGGACTTACACCAATAAAAACCAATAATGGTATTGCCTTTAAGGAGTCGAGATTGATTGTTGAATGCGAAAAACTATACGCAGATTTTCTTAAAGCAGAAAATTTCATTGACAAGGGAATAATTCAAAAAAACTATCCTAAGTCCGATTTTCACAGGATGTATATTGGAGAGATAAAGAGTGTTTGTAGAAAAGGTTAGTCCTTTGCCTTCTCGTCCTCATCGTCCCAGTCGAAACCCTCGAAACCATCCTCGAAAAGTTCGTCCAATGAGCGGCGGTCTTTTTTAGTGGGCCGACCAGTACCGCGTTCGCGGTAGATGTTAAAAGCCATAAATGCAGGGTCGAGTTTCTGCAACTCATCGGCAGGAGTTAAATTCTCAAGGTAATCCATAACAAGTTTTGCCCCTACCCTACTTTTGGGAAAACCCTTTACCTTAAAGGTATAATTAACAGGAGGTTTACGCACCACAACGGTATCGCCAATCTGAACTTCGCGGGCAGGCTTAACAATATTTCCGTTGATTGTTACCCTACCCTTTCTACAAAACTCAATGGCAATGCTGCGGGTTTTAAAAATCCGCACGCTCCAAAGCCACTTATCAATCCTTGTAGAAGTTTCGGTCACTCTACTTACTATTAAAAAAGTTCATTGTACGTTCAACGCCAATTGTACCAAAACTGACTATAGCCTCGCCAGCTTTCACAATTCTTTCAGGAAGAATTTTCTCCTCCTCTTCGGTCCATTCACCTAGCACATAGTCAACCTGGCGACCTTTAGAAAAATCGCTTCCAATCCCAAACCTCAACCTCGCGTAGGCATTCGTGCCAAGCACTTCGTTGATACTCTTCAGCCCATTATGACCACCATCGCTACCATTTTGGCGAATGCGAATTGCCCCTATGGGCAAGGCTAAATCATCAACAATAACAAAAACATTCTCAAGTGGTATATTTTCCTTTTGCATCCAGTAATTAACCGCCTTTCCGCTAAGGTTCATATAGGTTGATGGTTTAAGCAAAACGTAGATGCGCCCCTTATGTTTTAGTTCAGCAACTGCACCATAACGGGAATCTACAAAAGAAATATTGGACGCCTTTGCCAGTGCGTCCAATACCTTAAATCCTATGTTGTGACGGGTATTGGAATACTCAGCACCAATATTCCCCAATCCTACAATTAGATACTTCAAACTCTAAATAAATTATTTCTTAGTTTCAACAGCGGCATCCTTAGCTGCACGAGTTGTTTTAACAGTTGCAATCACAACACTCTTTGGCTCAGCAATAGAGTATTTTTTGAATTCTAAATCGCCAACCATGATGCTTTTACCTAAGCCTAGGTCAGTAACATCGATATTGATGCTCTCAGGAAGGTCTTTAGCTAAACCGTTTACACGTAACTTACGAACAACCTGAACAAGTTTACCCCCTTGTTTAGCACCTTCAGCCTGACCATCAAGAACGATTGGTAAGCCAATGGTTATTTTCTTCTTATCGGAGATTTGAAGAAAATCTACGTGAAGAACTTTGTCGGAAACTGGGTGAAATTGAGTCTCTTTAATAACAGTGCTATAAACTTTACCTTCAACAGTAAGATTTACGATGTAAACATTAGGAGTGTAAATGGCTTTCATTAACTCCTTCTCATCAACAGAAATCATTAAATTCTGGTCACCGCCATAGATGTTAGCAGGAATTAAAGCCGATTTACGCATGTTTTTTGCGAAAGTCTTTCCAGTTTCTTTACGAACTGATGCACTTAAATCAAGTGTTTTCATTGTTTTGTTATTTTTTTAGTTATTACTCTGGTATTACTCAGGACTACCCCTCATTTTTCCGTAGCCCCCCATTGTACCATTTTGAGGGAAATTTTGGGTTGCAAAGATAGCAAAGTGATTTTAAGAAACAAAATCGCTATATAATAAATCTGTCGCTGATTGATTGATAGTTATATACTTTATTGATAACATCGGCAAACAAATCGGCGACTGATAGCACTCTAATCTTAGATGTATCTTTATCGGTTCTCAACGGAATTGTATCGGTAACAACCAATTCGGTGATTCTAGAATCACGAATCCTTTCGTATGCAGAACCCGATAACACTCCATGTGTTGCAAAAGCACGAACAGAGGCTGCTCCTTTTTCCATCATTAAATCGGCAGCCATAGTTAGAGTCCCTGCGGTATCTACCATATCGTCTAGGATGATAACGTGTTTACCTTCAACCTCGCCAATAACGGTCATCTCTCCTACCTGATTTGCTTTCTCACGACTCTTGTGGCAAACCACCAACGATGAGTTCAGGAAGCGCGAGTAGGCATTTGCACGTTTTGCTCCGCCCATATCGGGAGCAGCAATGGCAATTGGGTCGAGGTTAAGACTTTTGATATAAGGAACAAAAATTGATGATGCGTACAAATGGTCAACTGGAACATCGAAGAAACCTTGTATTTGGTCTGCATGCAAATCCATGGTCATAACACGGTCAACACCCGCAGCACGGAGCATATTGGCAACCATCTTTGCACCAATAGCCACGCGTGGCTTATCCTTCCTATCCTGACGAGCCCATCCAAAGTATGGCAGCACAGCCACAACTTTATATGCCGATGCCCTATGCGCAGCATCAACCATCAAAAGGAGCTCAAAAAGATTATCTACAGGAGGAAACGTTGATTGGATAATAAAAACGGTGCAACCACGCACCGATTCATCATAGGATGGTTGAAACTCACCATCGCTGAAAACTGTAATATTCGATTTTCCTAGCGGAATGCCAAAACTCTGTGCAATTTTCTCAGAAAGATAGCGGGAACTCCGACCAGTAAAGAACTTTATTTGGTGTTTGCTGTGCATTTTGGGATATTTTTCCAGTTAATGCCCGCAAATTTACAAAAATTACCAAATCTTCTCAGCACTTTCGAGCTGGTTTATTTTAGTATTTTTATTTATCTCCTCTATATACCGTAGAATCTCCTCTCTGCCAGTTCTTGTTACAGCAGAACTAGTAAACATCTGAGGTAATTCCTCCCATGTATTCAACATCTCAGCAGAGAAGGCATCCATATTTGCCTGTAAAGCGCCACTTGAAACCTTATCGGTTTTGGTAAATACCAACGCAAATGGAATTTGATGCTCACCAAGCCAATTCACAAAATCGATATCGATTTGCTGAGGTTCAAGGCGTGAATCAATAAGTACAAATAAAAGGTAAAGATTTTCGCGCTTAAGAATGTAATTTGTGATGATATCGGAGAATGCCTTACGGTCGCTTTTTGAAACTTTTGCGTATCCGTATCCGGGTAAATCCACCAAGTTCCACTCCTCATTAATCAGGAAATGATTTATTAACTGAGTTTTTCCTGGCGTTTGCGAAACCTTTGCTAAAGCTTTAGTACAAGTAAGCATATTGATAAGCGAAGACTTACCCACATTTGAGCGACCTATAAAAGCGTACTCAGGCTTGTTGGAAATTGGAGCTTTCTCAACACGCGGATAACTAGCCACGAATTTCGCAGTACGAATTACCATAGCTTAAGGTTTAAATTAATAAATTATTTGTCCCAGAATTCGACTTCAAAGATACACCCGAAAAATAAAAAAAAGCAAACCTTTAGTCAATAAGTTCCTTTTTACCAATAATATCGACAAAAAAGAACTTACAGACTAAGGTTTACGTTTCAGCAATATAAATAGTTACACTTTTTTCTGAGAGTAGTTTACCGCTGCGTTAAACACGCGGAGAAAATTTTCGCCCCAAATCTTTTTGATATCGCTATCGGAATACCCCCGTCTCATCAGTTCAACAGTGATATTGTACATTTGCGAGGCATCCTTGCAACCCTCAACACCTCCGCCGCCATCAAAATCAGTTCCGATGCCAACATAATCAATACCCATAACCTTAACCATATGGTCGATATGGTTAACCACATCAACAACCGTTGCTAGGTTAACAGAGTACTTTTCCTCCAACTCGTACCAATCAGCAGTGGCCTGCTTGTCTTGTTCAGGGGTTAAATCGCGGAAATTGTTATATTTTTTGCGCAAAGCTCTATAAGCACTATCGCGCTCTGGGCTATCTGGAGTTTTTTTTACGTAATCGCTCAAAATGCACATCTGCACAACACCACCATTCTTAGCAATTGCGCGCAACATATCATCGTCTAAATTACGAGGATTGTCACAAACTGCCCTAGCACAGCTGTGCGAAGCAAATACAGGAACTTTTGATAGTGCTAGCACATCGTAAAACGATTTATCGGAAATGTGTGAAACGTCAATCATCATCCCCATTTTATTCATCTCTGTAACAACCTGCTTTCCAAACTCGCTCAGGCCATTATGCTGTGCGCCATTGGGGTCGGTAGATGAATCGCAGATTTGATTATTGCGGGTATGGCAAAGGGTAACATAACGTGCACCAAGATCATAAAAAACTTTTAGTTGATTAATATCCTCGCCAATCGGGTATCCATTCTCAAGTCCAATGTATATGGCTCGTTTCCCTTCTTTCTTCAAGTTGTAAACATCGTTGGGCATGGTTGCAATTGCAGCACGATTTGGATACTGAACAATTACCTTGTTGATTGCATCAAAAATTTCAAGAGACTTTTTGTTTACCTCGACATATTTCTCTGGCGTACACTCACGTTGACCAATAAATACAGCAAAGAATGCTGCATCGAGTTTGCCTGTTTCCATTTTTTTTAAATCTACCCTACTGCCACGAGCGGTATTATTCCCACCGCTAAAATCGAAACCAGTACGAAGAAAATTCAAGGGAGTATCGGTATGTGTATCAATGGTCACCATTTCGGCATGCAGCTTTAATGCGCGGCTCAACAGTGCATCATCGGTATTCTTAGAATTGCCACAGGCAATAACTAGCAATGGAATTGCTATAAAGGGAAAAAATCTATTCATACTATCATTCTATTTCAGGTTCAGAAATAAGATGCCAATAATTGTAAAAAGTTTAATGCAAAAAAGGCCAGATTAACTCTGGCCTAAAATGCTATCCCTCTTGGTCCTCAAACGTATAATCGGTTATATTAAAACGTTCAAGGATTGACTTATCATTAATTTCCTTTGATAATGATGTAATGGTTTCGTATGGCACCTGAAATAAGTCCAGAATAAGCAGTCCATCCAAAGCATTATTGAACTTAGGGTCCACGTTAAAACCAATTATTTTTCCGTTCAATTTCACATATTTCTTCAACAAAACGGGCATACGATAATCGTATGGCTCAACCTCCTGTATAAACTTGTCGAGTTTAGCCAGGTCATCGGAATTATCAAAAATAATATTGAACTCTTCCTCCTTTATTGGTATTCTGAAACGATTCCGCGAACTGATATATCGAGCAAAATCGTGGTCGAAATAATTAGATTTCATAAAACTGATAATCACACCTTTAGAGTAATCTGAGAATCTGTTCGAAATACTCACAGGGCCAATTAAGTACCTATACTCAGGATTCTTGATTAAGAAGTATAGAATCCCTTTCCACAGCAAGAACAGCGGAAGAGGTTTGCGTTGATAGTCGGGAACAATAAACGAACGACCAAGTTCGATGCTTTGTTCAAGTACTGAAGAAAAGTTTTTATCAATCTTAAAAAGAGTTTGAATGTAGAAACCCTCTATTCCATACCTATCAACAATCTCCTTGCCTTTTCCTGCACGGTAAGCACCAACTATTTTCTTCTCGTCCTCATCCCAAATAAATAGCTGCCAGTAATAAAGGTCGAACTCATCCAAATCTATTTTACGATTTGTTCCTTCACCCACATCTCGAAATGTAATTTCACGCAAACGACCAATTTCCGTCATAAGGTTTGGCATTTCCGACGAAGGCGAACAGATTACAGCGTAATTCTTACTTTTAAAGAGAAGGTATTTCTCCATTAGAGTATTAACCTCTTGCTCCACTAGATTTGGCGCAACAGGAGGAATAATTTGCTCAGGTTCTGGCTCGGACTTTAACTTGTAGTTGAAAAACTTCTCAACCTCCATAGATGAACCTAAAGCATAAGTTTTCAACCTAAGAAAACGTCCATAGCGCTCAACATCGCAGTACGCCTTCTGCTCCTCTACACTAATGGGGTATCCAATTCTAACACGAATCTTCTGGTTTCTTTTATTTAAAAGTTCCGAAGGTATTTTTACTGTTCGAAGTAACGGATGAATTAGACCAAGGAGATGGAACAAACGACTATTCTCCCCTTGAAAATAAATTGGAACAACAGGAACCTCTGCCTTCTTAATAAACTTAATCATTGAAGTTTGCCAATGCTTATCAACAACGCCCGATTCATCTATATTATCATAGTAAGTTGAAACCTCGCCTGCGGGGAATAAGCCTAAAGCCCCACCCTCTTTCAAGTGGTTCATAGCGCCTTTAAGCCCAGTAACATTGGAATGGCGCATTGCACCACCCTCAAAGGGGTCAACGGCTAACACGTACTCCCCAATAGGAGGAATTCGCTTAAGCAAAAAATTCCCTAATAGTCGGATATCCTCCCTCTTTTGCTCCAATAATATTTTAAGCAGAATCATACCATCGGCACCACCAAATGGATGGTTTGACACCGTAATGAAAGGCCCCGACTTGGGCAATCGTTTTAGTTCCTCAGGGTTAACATCGAATTTAAGCTCAATTGAATCCAAGGCTGCATTTATAAAATCCAGCCCCTTCTTATCGGAAATTTTCGAATACTTCTCATTAATCTTATTGAACCGGAGAACCCACATCAATAAGTGAGCAAAGCCATCGCCAATAATTGGACCCAGATTTACAGCCTTTTTAATCTCCTTAGCATCAACAATTTTATCCTTTGTCATCTTCCAAAAATTTGTTTTAACTCACATACAAAACCGTATGCGCAAGACTTTCAATTCGTTAAAATAACCAGATGTTCCACCAATGCGAGCAAAGATATAAAAAATGCTTTATAGCATACATTCCCTGAAAAAGCATTTATGAACAAATCGACAAATAATTATTCGTAAATTTTTTATGAGGATATAACATTTCCGTAAAAACTGCTGGACCTACTATTATTATTAAAGTTAAAGAATAGTTTACTTTCACCCTTTTTATTAGTATTAACAATTTGTTTTACTTTTTTTAATAAAACAAGTGTAAATTTGTATTCCTTAGATATCGAAATATAATGTTGAACAAAAAAACATACTTTATGAAAAAACTTGCCGTTCTATTTTTGCTCGCAGCATCAGTTTATGGTGCAATGGCTCAGCGAAACCTTGTTAGACCCGAGGATGTTAAAGCATTTCTTGCGTCAAAAACATACGTGGTATTGGAAGATAATCCCACATCGGGTTATAACGTTGAAATTCGTGATGCAGTTGAAAGGTCATGGACAATAACCTCTTATGAATTTGTAACCGCTAAAGAATTCGAAAAGATTCGTAACGATATCGATAAGTCATTCCTAGTTTTAATACAAATTAAGTTTGACGGCGATAAATCAGTACCGATATACAATTTTCTAAGCGCATCGCTTGGTGCCGCTGTAAAGAAAATTACCGACATGCCTGATATTTGCTCCATCCCGCTTAGCTACAACGGACTTTCTGAAGACACTTACACCTTTAAACTTGAAGGAATAATAAGGTTCATGCAAACCTATATTAATGCAATAAACAACGACCCAAAACTAATAAAAAAGGATGCCTTTAAGTTCTTCAACAAGAACTCGAAGGAGATTAAGAATAAAGAATTGTGGGTTACAGAGAGCAGTTTAGGGAAAAACACTAGAGCGTTAAGTGATATTCGCAAAAACTACAAGCATAATATTAAGGTTGTGAAGCCCGAAGATATTCAAAAAGCAATAAAGGAGAAAAATCCTAACATTCTTTACCTCCACAAGGTTGGCCCCGAAGGCTCAAGAATGCAGTGGAGAGTTTGGAAAATGATTATTGGTGCTGGTGATGATTTGATGTACTACTACGACCTACATACCATATCCAAATCGGACGACGACGGTTTCCTTGCGAAAGACTTCAAGAGCATCAACTAAATCATAATTTATTTTACAAAACCGCTGGCAAAGTTTTTAAAATTCTTTGCCAGCGGTTACTTTTGTACCATAATTCAAATGAATAACTAGTAGATAAATGGCCGACGAGAAAATTATTTTTTCGATGGTGGGGGTTAGCAAAACCTTTCCACCACAAAAGAGAGTGTTGAACAACATTTACCTTTCATTCTTTTATGGTGCAAAAATAGGCATCATTGGTTTGAATGGCTCAGGTAAATCAACATTACTAAAGATTATTGCTGGAGTTGAGAAGGCTTTCGAGGGTGAAGTAGTTTTCTCGCCAGGCTATACAGTTGGATACCTTGAGCAGGAACCGCATCTCGACGAAACAAAAACAGTTAAGGAAATTGTTCAGGAAGGCGTTAAGGAAATTGTTGATTTACTCCAAGAGTACGAAGCAGTTAATGCCAAGTTTGCCGAGCCAATGAGCGACGACGAAATGAACAAACTCATTGAGCGCCAAGGCGAACTTACAGAGAAAATTGACCATCTTGATGCTTGGAACCTAGACTCAAAGCTCGAAAGAGCAATGGACGCCCTCCGTTGCCCAGATGGAGATGCCCCTGTTAAAGTGCTCTCAGGAGGAGAACGCCGCCGTGTTGCCCTTTGCCGATTACTCCTGCAAGAACCCGACGTTCTACTGCTCGATGAGCCAACAAACCACCTCGATGCCGAGTCGGTTCAATGGTTAGAGATGCACCTACAGCAGTACAAAGGAACAGTAATTGCAATCACCCACGACCGTTACTTCTTAGACAACGTTGCTGGTTGGATTCTTGAACTCGACCGTGGCGAAGGTATTCCTTGGAAAGGAAACTACTCATCGTGGTTGGAGCAAAAATCGAACAGACTAGCACAGGAGGAAAAGCAGGAAAGCAAACGCAGGAAAACACTTGAGCGCGAGTTGGATTGGGTTCGAATGTCACCCAAAGCCCGTCAGGCAAAATCCAAGGCTCGTCTTTCGGCCTACGACAAACTGCTTAACGAGGATGTAAAGCAAAAAGAGGAGAAATTAGAGATATTTATACCCAATGGTCCACGTCTTGGAAATACGGTAATTGAAGCCAATAATGTTTCCAAGGCATTTGGCGACAAGTTGCTTTTTGACAATCTTAACTTTAGTTTACCACCAAACGGCATTGTTGGGGTAATTGGACCAAACGGTGCTGGTAAAACAACCCTTTTCCGACTAATTATGGGATTGGAAAATGCCGATAAAGGTGATTTTAAGGTGGGCGAAACCGTAAAACTTGCCTACGTTGACCAGCAGCACAAAGCCATCGACCCCGAAAAAACTGTTTTTGAGGTTATTTCTGGCGGATTGGACAATATTATGCTTGGCAACCGCCAAATTAATGCCCGTGCATATGTTGCCCGTTTCAACTTTTCTGGCGGCGACCAGGAAAAGAAATGCCACATGCTATCTGGTGGCGAGCGCAATAGATTGCACTTAGCCCTAGCTCTTAAGGAAGAAGGCAACGTAATTCTCCTAGATGAGCCAACCAACGATATGGACGTTAACACACTCCGTGCGCTGGAAGAAGGTTTGGACGATTTTGCAGGTTGCGCTGTTGTTATATCACACGACCGTTGGTTCTTGGACAGAATTTGTACACATATTCTAGCCTTTGAAGGCGATTCACAAATCTACTTCTTTGAGGGTGGATTCTCCGATTACGAGGAGAACAGAAGAAAACGCCTTGGCGATGATGCTCCTCACAGAATCAAGTACCGCAAATTGATGGAATAAATAATTAATGTAATATTGATACAGCAAAACAGCAACTAAAAAAGTCTTTCTAATAAAATTTTGTATGGAAACAATCGAAAAAATCAACTACAGCTGCGAGGAGGAGAAAACATTCTCAATGCTTTGCCACCTATCTGCTCTATCAGGAATTATCATTCCTTTTGGACATATAATTGGGCCACTTATTATATGGTTAATGAAAAAAGACCAGTACTCGGAAGTTGACCGTCAGGGCAAAGAAGCATTGAACTTTCAAATTTCTGCAACAATCTACCTAATGATTGCAGGGATACTAGTACTCCTTTTAATCGGATTTCTTCTGCTAGCGGTAATTGGAGTTTTTGCATTGGTTTGTACAATTATAGCCTCGGTTAAATCGGCTAATTCAGAAAGATTCAACTATCCATTAAGTATCAATATCATTAACTAGAATAATTTTCGTTATCGAAAGGGGAGCCATTTTTGGCTCCTTTTTTGTTTACAAAGAAAAAACTCAACAAAAATGGAGTAATTTTACAAAGTCATTCAAACACTTTTTTATGAAAAAACTTCTTTTTACACTGCTTATATTCTCATGTATAAATGCATACTCTCAGCACCCTGAAAAGTACTTTAAGTTTATTGAACCAAACAAAGAATCCATAAACACTAAAATAACGAAACTTATATCGATAGACAAGGTTGTAAAGGACACCGTTTGGGCTTATGCAAACCTAAAAGAGTTTGAAAACTTCCAAAAACTGGGCTACAAGATTGAGCTACTCACACCCCCTTCACTAGTGGCAACTAAGGCTTTAAACATGGCAACTGATATTAGCCAAATGGCCAACTGGGACCGCTATCCAACCTATGCAGTTTACAGGGAGATGATGAAGAAGTTTGAAACAGACTACCCAAATCTTTGTAAACTCGATTCCATTGGAACTACTGTTGAAGGCAGGAAACTTTACGTGGTTAAAATATCAGACAATGTAAGCGACGACGAAGCTGAACAAGAATTCTTCTACACAAGTACAATGCACGGCGACGAAGTCACTGGTTATGTGCTAATGCTTCGTCTAATAGATTACTTGCTTAGCCAGTACAACACCAATACTCGCATAAAAGACATTGTGGATAATATGGCCATTTACATAAACCCAAACGCCAACCCCGATGGAACCTACTATGCGGGGAATAATACCGTTAGCGGCTCTAGGAGGTATAACGCCAATAGCGTAGATATTAACAGAAACTTCCCCGACCCAAGAGCAGGAAATCATCCTGACGGCTATAGTTGGCAAGCAGAAACCCAAGCAATGATGAACTTTGCCAGCCAGCATAGGTTTACAGCCTCGGCCAATTTCCACGGAGGGATTGAACTGGCCAACTACCCTTGGGACACTTGGGAGTCAATAGAGAGAAAGCACGCCGACCATAACTGGTATTACACCGTTAGCCGAGCGTATGCCGATACTGCGCAAAAGTATAGCCCTGCGGGCTATTTCACAGGCGAAGACAATGGCGTTACCCACGGTGGTGATTGGTATGTTGTAGAAGGAGGCCGACAGGATTATATGAACTACTGGCATCACTGCCGCGAGATTACTCTCGAAATTTCAGATATTAAATTATTGAGTTCGGATTTGCTCCCTGCACACTGGGACTATAACAAGGAGTCGATACTCAACTATATGGAAATCTGCAATGGTGGAATACAGGGCATTATTAAAGATGAAGACAACAACCCAATAAAAGCAAAAGTGTACATATCTGCGCATGACAAGGATAGTTCCGAGGTTTATTCCAATAGCTCAAACGGTTTTTATGCACGCCCCATTGAACCGGGAACTTGGGATGTAACCTACTCCGCCTTAGGGTACGAGTCAAAGAGCCAATCAATAACTGTAACCGATTTGAGAACCAAAATAATTCAAGATATTACCCTACCAAAATTGAAATATGAGGTTACATTTGAAGTCAAACACAACGGAAATGCACTTGCCAATGCAATCGTAACACTGAATGGAAGTGCTGCTTATACAAATAGTGAAGGTAAAGCTGTGTTTAGCAATTTCCCTTACGGTAAAGACTACAGTTACAATGTGAGCGCAACCAACTATGTAACCGTAGAAGGACAAACCGATGTAACAGCTAATAAAACAATCCCCATAAACATTTATATGGTAAATGTGGATGAACTGACCGATAACAAAACTATTTCTGTTTTCCCAAATCCTTTCTCCGAAAGTATAAATATTGCCCTCCAGCTTGACAAACCTGACTTTGTTGAAGTTTCTGTTTATTCTTTGGATGGTAAACAAATTTTCAGGACTCAAAAAACTAACTATAACTCAGGAGATGTTAGAATTTACTTACCAACATCTTCAATGAACACATCTTTAAATTCAGGAAATTATATCGTTAAAGTAAGTACATCTGAAAAAAATTACTCAAGAGTTATTCAGTACTTACCGTAGATACCTATTTTGATTATTTTTGAGCCAACAAAATTACCCTTTATTGTATGAAGAACGCTATTGTATTGTATTCGCTTATTGTATTGATTTCAACATCAGTTAATGCTCAGCAAAATAGGGCTATTCCATCCGAAAAGCCAAAATTAATTGTTGAAATTGTGGTTAGCCAAATGCGTTTCGACTATATAACCCGATACTGGGATAAATTTTCCGATGGAGGCTTTAAACTACTTGTGAACGAGGGAGCCAACTGTAAAAATGCACGATACAACTATCTTCTAACTCAGCCATACCCAGGAATCGCAACAATATCAACGGGTACAAACCCATCAATGCACGGAATTATATCTGACAAATGGTATTCCAGAACCAACGGACAGGAAGTTCTTGCTGTAAGTGATGAAAAAGTATCAACCGTTGGTGGTAGTTTTTTTAGCGGCAAGGTATCTGCAAAAAACCTAGTGACCAGTACTTTGGGCGACGAATTAATCCTCAATAATCCGAAATCCAAAGTTATAGGAATATCGCTCGATGCTGGCTCCGCAATACTCCTAACAGGCCACAATGCCTCTGGAGTTTACTGGTTCGACCAAGAAAAAGGGACTTTTGTTACCAGTAGTTACTTTGCAGAAAACATTCCAGTGTGGCTAGATACTTTCAACAACAAAGGTTTCTCTAAACTTTACATTGATAGAGAATGGAAAGCGCTAAACCCAATTAACACTTATGAGGAAGCTGATACTGCAAAGGTAAAGTCAGTGGAAACAAAGAAAAAACTATCGGATAAACTAAAATCGTTTGTTGAAGGTATCATTGGAAAGCCCCAGCCTACAACTAACTATTCGCGGCTAACAGAATCGCCTTTCGGAAATCTCCTAACTAAGGACATGGCCATTGCTACCGTTGTTGGCGAAGACTTAGGACGCGATGAACACACTGACCTACTATGCCTAACATTTAGTGCAAACAGAAATATTGGGCAAAAATATGGCCCCCACTCCATCGAGATGGAGGACACTTATCTTAAACTAGATAAAGAACTATCGCATTTTCTTGAATTTTTATCAATGAATATTGGAAAAGAGAATGTGCTTGTTATACTCACCTCCGACCAAGGAATTGCATCATCACCCGATTATTTGGAAAAATCCAAAATCCCTGGAGGATATTTTGACCCTAAAAAGGCAATGATATTACTGGGTAGCTACCTAAACGCCTCGTACGGACAGGGTGCATGGATTACAGCCTACCACGAAAAACAAATTTTCTTGAACCGAAGGTTAATAGAGGACTCCAATATCAAACTGGAGGATTTCCAGCAAAAAGTTGCCGATTTTATGCTCGAGTTCTCTGGCGTAGCAAATAGCACTACAGCACACACATTACAAACCGCAAACTTTGCAAATGGAATAATGGTCAAGTTTCAAAACAGTTTCAACCAACGCCGTTCTGGCGATGTTATTATTAACCTAGAACCAGGCTGGGTAGAGCGAAACGGGTCAGTATCCTCTGGCAATTCCGCTTACGATTACGACACTCACGTTCCATTAATTTGGTATGGCTGGAAGATGAAGCGCAAGTCTATTCTTTCGCCCGTAAATATGAACGACGTTGCACCAACACTATCAACCTTGCTTGGCACAACTTGGCCAAATGGAAGCATGGGAACTCCAATAAAGGAAATTGTGGAGTAATTTTTAGATTAATTTAAGCAAGTCTGGATTACCTTCAATCCCATTACCAATTACCACCATATCGGCACCAGCGTCGAAAGCAGATTTTATTTGCTCGGGACTTCGCAAACCACCGCCAACAATAAGTGGAATTGTGATGTCGGATTTCACCTTTTGAATCAATTCTATTGGAACAGTGTTGGTTGCTCCGCTCCCTGCCTCAAGGTAAATCAACTTTAAGCCCAGTTGTTCACCTGCCAAAGCTGTTGCTGCTGCAATTTCGGGCTTTGTGGAAGGGATTGGCAATGTATTACTCATATACTGAACCGAGGTTGTACCACCGCTCTCAATCAAAATATACCCAGTAGGTATTACCTCAATCCCGCTCTGTTTAAGTTTATACGACACCTGAACATGATTACCAATTAAAAACTCTGGGTTACGCCCCGATATAAGCGAAAGCAACAAAATACCATCGGCATTGGATGTGAACTGTAGTGCACTACCAGGAAAAAGGAGCACGGGTAAAGAGGTATTGCTTTTCACAGTTTTAACAAACTCATCGATGTTAGAGTTAACCAAACTCCCACCCACCATTACCAACGATACACTCGACTTATTTGCTAATTCAAGTACATGCTTTATATCGTATTTCGTTTCCTTATCGGGGTCGAGGAGTAAAGCAACCACTCGTTTTTTCGATTTAATTATATTTTGATAGATATTTCCCATTGCCTCAAATTTACAGGTTAACCCAAACCAAACAGTAATTATCGAAATACTCAAAATTTGCCCTCATATAATTCCACTCGCCGTTATGCTTCACCTTAACAGTACACCACCCTCTATGTAGCATATCAACCTCAACCAGAACATCAACCTCTGTACTAAAGCATTTTGAAACGCCCCAAGGTAGTTTATAAACAGCCTCCTTTACGCACCAAATCAACGAGAGTTCATTTGCGCCATAGTTTGTAACATGGCAAATCTCCCTTTGTGACATAAACTTTGGGGCAACACGCTTGTAGTTCCGTTCCGTTTGCTCAATATCTACTCCAATGGGTTTACTGGGATTAACGGCTACAACAACCTTGTTACCAGCATGGCTAATGGATATATGAGAATCGTTCGTTGGCAAGTAGGGCCTTCCATCAGGTTGATAGTGGTATTTATCGCCTAATCCCAATTGCTTAATAAGATTGAGTACAGCCAAACGTTCAAGCCTACGACGAGGGTTTACAGGTAAATCGACTAACAAACCGAATTCTCTCAGCAACACATCCTCGCTCTCATCAATCTGCCAAATGGCAATATGATTATCGTCGCTATGTATCTCCTTGAAAATCGGCATAGTGTATTACTTTATCTTCCACTCAAACGATTCTATGAACGCAACAACATCTTTTGTGAAGAAATCGACAGCAGGGGCCAAAGAGTCCTTGTTGGGTTCAACACGAAAATAAAGGGCACCTCGAATATAATGTTTCGATGAATCGGTAAGAAAAAATTGTATTGAACTAGCCGAGTTCCCTCTGATATCGTACAAAACACCGTACACTTTTTTTTCAGAATTTGAAAATATTCGCTCATCAATTGCATCGGCCTTAACGGTATGCTTGTAGGCTAATGAACGAGCATCCTCCATCATTGCATTCAGATTCCCCGAAACATCCTTGTAACTCAAATGAATTCGAGCCTTATACTGAGGGAAATCAACATTTAACCATTGTCCACCATCTTGACCTCTATTGCTCTCGGGATTAACCTTACCATAAACCGGATACCGAAACGTGAATGGATAAATTGAGTCAAAAACACGGTATTCCTTCTCAGGGAAATCGATTCGGAAATAGCCACGTGGTTTTGGTACCGATGCAGAGTCGCAACTCCAAATCAAAACAACAAAGAATATTGCTGAGAAAAAATATATTCGATTAAGCATTATCTGTAGGTTGAGAAGTTATTTGAACTTTAATTCGTTTTATTCGCTTATTATCAACTGCATCGATAGTAAAATTGAAATTCTTACATTTTACCATCTCATTTTTTGCAGGAATGTGCCCTGTTATTTCCAGTATAAGACCAGCCAAGGTTTCTGCTTCGCCACGAACATCGTCGAAGATATAATCATCGCAATTCACTATCTTACAAAAATCGTTCAACTGAACCTTGGCCTCAAACATATAATTCAGACTATCTATTTTTGTGTAGAGTTGAATATCCTCATCAGACTCGTCGGAAATCTCACCCACAATTTCCTCTAAAATATCCTCCAGGGTTATAATTCCACTTTTACCACCATACTCATCAACAACAATAGCCATATGTATTTGCTTAACCTGAAACTCGGCTAACAAGGCATTAATTTTTTTGCTTTCAGGAACAAAGTAAGGCGCACGAATAAGATTCTGCCAACGGAAAGAGTTATCCCTATCGATGTAAGGAATTAAGTCCTTAACGTAGAGAATTCCCTTAACACCATCGAACGAGGTATGGTAAACAGGTATTCTACTATAGCCCGAATCGACCACGACTTTTTTCAAATCCTCAAAAGGCGTATCATCCTCAACGGCAACAACATCAATCCGAGGCTTCATAATTTCGCTAACCATTATGTTACCAAAATTTACTATCCCATGAAGTATTTTCTTCTCCTCGGCAATCCCGTCGGTTGTAATATCTAAAGCATCGCTAAGTTCATCCATAGAGATGTTCTTTTTGGGAGCGAACCGTTTACCAATTCTATATGTTGAAGAAATTAATAGACTATTCAGAGGCCTTAGAACTTTTATCATCAAATAAATAGGATAAGCAACAAAACGTGAAAACTTTAAAGACTTATTGGTGGCCAAGACTTTGGGCATAATTTCACCAAAAAGTAGAAGTATAAAGGTTATTATAACAACCTGAAAAACAAACCCAGCCAAGGGTGCTTTGGAAAAATCAATGAGAGAATTGGTAATAAACGATGAAAGAATAACAATAGCCACATTCACAAGATTATTACCAATAAGTACCGTAGCCAATAATTTTTCGGAGTCCTCTATGTTCTTCAAAACATATTTGTCGGATTTATGTGTATTACGCTCAACTGCATCGATATCCGCAGGCGAAAGTGAGAAGTAAGCCGACTCAGTTCCGCTCATTAGCGCTGAACAAACAAGGAGTAAAAGCAGGATTAATAAACTTAATATAATTCCAAAAGTAATTGGGAAATAGCCAACCCCCTGTAAATAATCAACAATTTGGTTACCAAACATTTCCAAGCAAAATAGTTTTAGTTACAAAAATGGAATAAGTTGTAAAAATAACAAAAAAAGCGCACTAATGCTCAAATGTATTTTTAAACAAAAACCGACAACATTAGCAAATGCTGTCGGTTTATACTATTTAAAAATCTATCGACTAGAATGGTAAATCGTCACCTGGCTCAGGTATTGCACTTTCGGAGTCCGCTAAAGTAGATTTTGCACTTGCTGGCTCAGCATAACCTGATGATTCCTGTTGACCCTGATTAGGCCCTAGGAATCGGAAATTCTCACAAACAATCTCTGTACTATAACGCTTGTTGCCATCCTTATCGTCGTACGATGAGGTTCTGATTCTGCCTTCAACAAAAAGCAGTTTACCCGATTTAACGTACTTTTCAGCAATATCAGCTAAACCACGCCAAACCACGATATTATGCCACTCGGTTTGGGTAACTTTTTTACCCGATTTATCGGTGTAGGTTTCGTTTGTTGCCAAAGGGAAACGAGCGACGGTTGTTCCGCCTTCAAGGTGACGTACCTCAGGGTCTTTACCTACATTCCCAACAAGAATAACTTTGTTTACTGACATAGATTTATGTTTTAAGAGTTTGATTACTAAGTTAATAAAATTCGTTGAACATTAACCCAAATTAGTTAGATATTTTTCGAAATAGCTTTTTGAGCTTATGAACTATAAAGTTAATTTGTTAAACGTTACTTTTTTTAATTATTGCTTTCTTCGAAAATACTTTTCAGTAGGTTCGGCAGCCAAATATAGGTCAATTAATCGAGGGACCGATAGTTCATGCAAATTACTTATTGACACTTTCCTAAAATCGGTCTTAATTTTATAGGAAACCTTATCAACCTCAATAATTATAAATCGAGCATACAAGGTTAAATGACTTAGTTGATGTTTTATTGGTTCAGAGATACTCAAAATCCTAACATCGCCTTTACCAAGAAAATCTTTCCAGCCATCTAGTTGAATTAACTCCTCGGCTGAAACTTGAGTTTGAGTTTCAATAAGAGGAAACTCATAGAGCGAATGCCAGATATCCTTTCCTTCTCGCCTATTAACATAGGTAAACCCATTATGATTAATCATCAGATAGTTGAAAAACCTATCCTTAGGAACAATCCGCTTGCCCTTAACCGGAAAGCTATACACTATATTATTCCGGTAAGCATAACAGAATTCTTGCATTGGGCACTCATCGCACTTGGCTAGGCGTGGAGTACAAACCAAGGCGCCAAAATCAATTATAGCCTGATTAAATACGGCCGGATTTTGCTTATCAATCAGTTCTAGTCCTAAGTTGAAGAACTCCTTTTTAGCCTGACTGGTATCAACAGAGGTGAAAATACCAAATACCCTTGATAGTATTCGGTAAACATTCCCATCAATTGCAGGCACTGCCTCGTTAAACGCAAACGAAGCAACCGCTGCCGCAGAGTATGACCCTAAACCCTTTATTTTAAGAAGTTCTTTATACGTACTGGGTAACTCGCCATTATAATTCTCCATAACCTGTTTTGCGCCTGCCTGCAAATTGCGGGCGCGAGTATAGTAGCCTAAACCCTGCCATGCCTTCATAACATCATCGGCAGGAGCATTGGCTAAATCGCTAATTGTTGGAAATTGCTCTACAAACCTGAGATAATAGGACATTCCTTGGTTTACCCTAGTTTGCTGCAATATCACCTCCGAAACCCATATATAATAGGGGTTACTGGTTCTGCGCCAAGGCAAATCCCTGCCATTATTCCTATACCATTCTATAAGCAAATCTTTAAAATCCATAATATCAAATTAATCGCAAAAAAATAATCATCAAAATTAATGTTAACCGTTTCAATTATCCACATAAATCATTTATATTTGCAGTCCGAAAAATTAGAATATTGTATAACCAATTGATAATTAAAGATTTTTAAAAATGACCAAAGCTGATATCGTTAACGAGATTTCCAAAAACACAGGAATCGAGAAAGTAACAGTTCAAAAGACCGTTGAGGCCTTCATGGAAACTGTAAAAGACTCATTGGTAAAGGAGAAAAACGTTTACCTAAGAGGATTCGGTAGTTTTATCGTAAAGAAACGTGCAAAGAAAACTGCTCGTAACATTTCTAAAAACACTACCATTATTATCCCTGAGCACTTCATTCCATCGTTCAAGCCAGCTAAGACCTTTGTGAATAAGGTTAAGAACCATGTTAAGAAGTAATTGTTCTATTTTATAAACTAATTAATACTTAGGAATCATGCCAAGTGGAAAAAAGAGAAAAAGGCATAAAATGGCCACTCACAAACGTAAAAAACGTTTACGCAAGAATCGTCATAAAAAGAAAAAGTAGTATCCTTTTTCTTTTAACAGAATAGGCAACCTGTCAACCTAAAGTGCCGCATAAGCGCTTTAGGTTGCTGTGTTTGTATATACCTTACTAAAATATATTACAATGGTTAACACCGAGCTAGTAATTGATGTACGTGAAACTGAGATTGCTATAGCCCTTATTGAGAACAAACAGCTAGTTGAACTCAACAAGGAGAAAAGCAATGTGCAGTTTGCGGTTGGCGACATCTATCTCGGTAAGGTAAAGAAAATTATGCCCGGTCTGAATGCAGCCTTCGTAGATGTAGGGTACGAAAAGGATGCATTTCTCCACTACCTCGACCTTGGGCCTCAGTTCCAAACACACCACAAATACCTTCAGGCACATTACGCTCGAAAGGCAAAAACAATCCCCCTTTCAAAGGTAAAACTGGAGAAGGAGATTGATAAGGACGGCAAAATAAACCAAGTGCTCAGTTCGGGACAAGCAGTTTTGGTTCAGATTGCCAAAGAGCCAATTTCCACAAAAGGCCCACGCCTAACTTCGGAAATATCCATTGCAGGTCGCAATTTGGTTCTAATTCCTTTTGCCGACAAGGTTTCTATTTCGCAAAAAATCAGCTCGCAGGAAGAGCGGAAAAGGTTGAAAAGACTCCTTGAGAGCATTGTTCCAAAAAATTTTGGTGTAATTGTTCGCACCGCTGCCGAAGGGAAGAAGGTGGCTGTGCTGGACGCAGAGCTGCGAAGCTTAATTAAAAAATGGGATATGACGGTTGAAAAGATGAAAACCGCCACTCTCCCATGCCAATTGGCCAGTGAGTTGAAGCGCACTTCGGCCATACTTAGGGATATGTTGAATGGTTCATTCAACAGTATCCACGTAAACGACGAGAACGTTTACAACGACATCCGCGAGTATATTGAAACCATTGCTCCGGAGAAGGAAAAAATTGTAAAACTTTACGACGGTAATGTTCCTATTTTCGACCAGTTCGGGATAGAAAAGCAGCTAAAATCGCTTTTCGGGAAAACTGTGTCCATTAAAAGCGGGGCATACCTAATTATAGAGCATACTGAAGCGCTTCACGTAATTGATGTTAACAGCGGAAACCGTTCAAAGTCAGGAAACGACCAGGAGACCAATGCGCTAGAGGTAAATCTAGCAGCTGTTGACGAAATTGCACGCCAACTCCGACTACGCGATATGGGTGGGATTATCGTAGTAGACTTCATTGATATGCACCAGAACGAGAACAGACAAATGGTGTTTGAAAAAATGAGGGAGTTGATGGCCAAGGACAGAGCAAAGCACAACATCTTGCCACTGAGCAAGTTTGGACTTATGCAGATTACCCGCCAGCGTGTACGCCCCGAAATGCATATCGACACACTGGAGAAGTGTCCAACCTGCAAGGGTAGCGGCGAGGTTAGTCCTGTGGTAATTTTTGACGAGCAGATTGAGAATCAACTCTCGTTCCTTGCCTCCGAACGCAATTACAAAAGCATTACCATTAAGCTGCACCCCTACATTGCAGCGTTTTTAAACAAGGGATTTATTTCGAAGCGGATTAAGTGGATGCTAAAGTACAAAAGCCGTGTAAGGATTGTCCCAATTTCATCGTACCATTTTTTGGAGTACCATTTTTTCGACTCCGACGATATCGAGATAGAATTATAGCCAACCGTAACCCGCCTCTAGGAGGCGGGTTTTTTTTATTTTGTTAAGAACTATATATATTTCTTAATGCAGACAAAAATTAAAAAATTGTAAATTCGCAGAAACAATATAAGACTATGGAAACCTTGAAACAAAAAATACGAGATTTAGCAGAACTTTACTCTACAAATCTAAAGAAACAGATAAAGCAAAGGAAAGAAGAAATGTTATCTGATGACAATTCACATCATCTAATATATCGAGTTTTAGGGATATCGAATGAAGAAGGTAAAATTATTGACGAATACCAAAACACAGGTAGGTTTTTATATAAATATGCAGGTACTTTCTTAGAAGAAGCAGCTACAATGTGTTTAAAATATAAATACCCTAATGGCGAGAAAACAAAAGTTGTCAATAATATTGGACAAAAACCAAAAACTTTTGAAATTGACTTTTTGAATGGAAACGATGCTATCGAAGTAAAGTGGAGAGATGCAACAACTGACGGAGACCACATCACCAAAGAACACACAAGAGTGCAAGTAATTAGCAGTTATGATTACACTCCTGTTAGAATTATGTTTTATTATCCACAAAGAGAACAAGCCATTAAAATACAGCAAACACTCAAAACACTATATACTGGAGTTGGAGGCAAATATTATGGAGGAGATGAAGCTTGGGATTTTTTAAAAACATATACAGGCATTGACTTAAAAAACATTTTAACGGAAATTGCAAACAACAATAACAAAGTAAGTGGAAATTAATAGTATAATTCACGGAGACTGTGTTAAGGTAATGAAATATATAGAATCAGAAAAAATTGATTTAATATATTTTGATCCTCCTTTTTACACACAAAAAACACACTCTCTTTCAAATCGTGAAAACTCAAAAACCTATGAGTTTGATGACAAATTTGACTCATTAAACGATTATCTTAATCTAATTGAGAATGTATTAATTGAAAGCAAAAGAGTATTGAAAAATAGTGGAAGTATTTTTTTACATTGTGACAAAAATGCATCTCATTACATAAGAACATTGCTGGATAAGGTATTTGGGTATGATAATTTCCAAAACGAGATTATCTGGACTTATAAGCGTTGGTCAAATTCAAAAAAAGGATTACTAAACTCTCATCAAGTAATCTTTTTTTATTCTAAATCTCAAGATTTCACATTCAACACAATATATACAGATTATTCTGCCACGACAAACATAGACCAAATATTACAAGAAAGACAAAGGAATAACAAAGGTAAAACTTCATATAAAAAAGATGAAGATGGTAACATAATAATATGTAAAGAGAAAAAAGGAGTACCGCTCTCAGATGTTTGGGAAATACCTTTTCTAAACCCAAAAGCAAAAGAACGAGTAGGTTATCCAACTCAAAAACCAGTTTCATTACTAAATCAAATTATAAAGATTGCTTCAAATGAAGGTGATATTGTATTAGACCCTTTTTGTGGAAGCGGAACAACTTGTGTTTCGGCAAAACTGCTTGACAGAAAATTCATCGGAATCGATCGATCAATTGATGCTGTTAATTTAACAAAATCAAGATTAGAGAAAATGGTTATATCTGAGTCGTTTTTATTAAAAAAAGGGGTAGAAGAATATATTGAAAAAAGTGAAAAAGAATTATCAATCCTTTCAAGCATTGGTGCTTTTCCTGTGCAGAGAAACTCTGGAATTGATGGTTTCTTAAAAGAACATCATGAAGAAAGTCCTGTTCCGATAAAAATTCAAAGTCTTTATGAAACATTAGAAGACGCCATTGAAAAGATTGAAAGAGCAACAATTGGTAAAAATTTTAAAATGAAAATCGTCATTCAAACAAGAAATACGATTTCAAATCATCTGTTTCCTCTACCTTCCAACGTCAAAATAATCAAAATGCCCGAGATCCAATTAAATGAATTAATCAAGTCTCAAAAGGAATTCAAAAATTCTCAAAAAATTTAAAAAACATTTTATCTACCGTAACTTGCTAAAACAATATTATTACAGCATGATATATATCAAAATCTATATATCTAATATTGACTATATTTGCAACTATTAAACCTTTGTTTAATTCAATTTGTCTATTACAAAAAAACAAAAATAATATCACTATGAATAGAATTAAGCGTGCGTTATTATCCCTGTTGGTGCTTGCAGGCTTAACTGCAAACGCCCAAATGGATGACCCAATACAGTGGAGCGGTTCAGCAAAAAAAGTTGATGGTAACAAGTATGAAATCACTATTATCGCTAAAATTGATGAGGGTTGGCATTTGTATGCAACTAAACTTCCAGAGGGCGGTCCACTTCCAACAAGTTTCACTTTCAATGAGCCTAAAGGCTATAAGTTAATTGGCGAAGTTAAAGAACTTACTAAATCGACTACCGAGCACGATGAGGTATTTAACCTTGACCTATCGTACTTTGCGAAAGAGGCAAAATTCAGCCAAATTGTTGAGTTAACAGGCAGCGAGGCAACCGCTAGCATTGGTGTAGAATATCAAGCCTGCTATGCGGATAAGTGTATTTACCTTGAAAAAGATATCACCGTTGCGTTAAAAGCAGATGCCGATGTTGCGGCAACTACAGCTGAACAAAAAACAGAAGAAACTTCAACTATAGCAGCAGAGACAACAACAGAAGTTCCATCACCCAAAAAAACCGAAGAGAAAGATTCATCGCTTTGGGTGTTCTTCTTTATTGCTTTTGGAGCAGGGCTACTTGGCCTTTTAACACCTTGTGTATTCCCTATGATTCCTATGACTGTGTCGTTCTTTATGGGAAAACAGCAAAACAAGATGAATGCAATTATAAACGCATTGGTATTTGGAATTTCAATCATAGTTCTTTACACATCGTTAGGATTCATAGTTTCACTATTCAACCTTGGTTCTGATTTTGCCACTACACTAACATCGCACTGGATAACCAACACAATATTCTTTGTACTATTCATTGCATTTGCCGCATCATTCTTTGGATTATTTGAGATAGTGCTACCCGGCAGCCTTGCAAACAAAACCGATAGCAAAGCTGACAGAGGTGGTTTTATAGGTTCATTCTTTATGGCATTAACTACGGTAATTGTAAGTTTATCGTGCGTAGGTCCAATTGTAGGAGCATTGCTGGTTGAGGCAGCATCGGGACTTGGTGCAAAACCAATTATTGGTATGTTTGGTTTCTCATTGGCATTCTCTATTCCATTCACACTATTCGCAATATTCCCATCGTGGTTGAACTCACTACCACGCTCAGGCGGATGGATGAACTCCGTTAAGGTTGTCCTTGGGTTTATTGTTCTTGCATTCTCATTAAAATTCTTAACCACCATTGACCAATCGTATGGGTTAGATTTCTTAAGCCGCGATATTTTTATTGCAATTTGGATTGTAATTGCTGTACTACTTGGATTCTACCTACTGGGCAAGTTGAAGTTTGAACTCGACTCAGAGGTTAAGCACGTTAGTGTATTCCGACTATTCCTTGCTATTGCAAGTTTTACCTTTGCAGTTTACCTTATTCCTGGGCTTTTCGGAGCGCCCCTTCAAGCAATCTCTGGATTACTACCTCCACAATCGAGTCAAAAGTTTGATTTAACTAAGAACAGCAACCAAGTTATAATAACAGGCTCAAATGTTAGCGTTAACGACAACTCATCGCTTTGCGATGAACCTAAATACGCCGATTTTCTCCACCTACCGCACAACCTCCAAGGTTACTTTGACTATGACCAAGCATTGAAATGTGCTAGGGAAAAAGGCAAACCATTGTTCATTGATTTTGTTGGTCACACCTGCGCAAACTGCAAGGAGATGGAAGCAAAAGTATGGAGCGACCCACGAGTTCTTGAGCGTTTACGCAGAGACTACATAATTGTAGCACTTTATGTTGATGACAGAACTGAACTTCCCGAAAACGAATGGGTAACCTCAAAACGCGACGGTAAGGTAAAGAAGACTATTGGCAAAAAGAATGCTGATTTTCAGGCAACCCGTTTCAACATGAACGGACAACCATACTATGCATTATTCGACAAAAACGAACAAACCCTTGTTGAGCCAAGAGGCTACAACCTAGATATTGAAGAGTTCATTAAGTTCTTGGATAAGGGTGTAGAGGAATTCAAGAATAGACAATAGGATTTATAAGTCAACACCTATACGAAAGGCTGCAGAATTGCAGCCTTTTACTTTTATCCATCACATATAATGCTGTCAGGCTTTGAAACCCTTAAAGAGTTATTTTCAATTAATCAGAACCACCACCATCGCCTCCCCCAGAATCAGAGGAGCTATCGCTGCCAGAATCGCCACCCCAGGAGTCTCCTGCCCCGGAGCCACCGAATGAGCCCCCTCCGCCTCCATCAAAAGTATCGGACGAACTATCGGGCATAAACGAACTTCCTGAGTCGTAAAACCCGGAAGAACTGTCGCCAGTACCTCTCCTTCTACTTCTACTTCTGAAAAGAATTAGAAGAAAAACAATGACGACTGCTGCTATTACAATAAAACCAAACATATACGTTGCATTTAATTGATACAATTTACAACTATTTTGCTTTAGATTTATCTCTCCTAAAAAAACGTGAGAAGGCAACAGCAAAAGCAAGTAAGGCCATGAATGCTGATAAACGACCAATATAATCGCCATTCTTAGCGTAATAGGTTAACTTATTATTAGCATTTATTGTTCCTGAGATAGTTCCTCGCTTCCACCAACCGAGCGATTCAACCACATCGCCACGTTGGTTTATAATTGCTGATATACCTGTGTTGGCGGAACGCGCAATTGACCGACGCATCTCAATAGCCCTAATCCTAGAGAAAGTTAAGTGCTGAACGTAGCCCGGAGTATCGCCCCACCAGCCATCGTTTGTAATTACAAACAAAAGATTTGCGCCATTCTTAACATAATCCGATACATACTCGCCAAAAACTGATTCGTAGCAAATAATTGGGCCTACGCCATATTCTCCATTCGAGGATTTGAAAACACCTCTGTTGGGCTGAAAGCCTAAACTACCTGTAATGCCCCCTAAATCAACAGAATACTCTTCTAAAAATCTCATATACTGAGGATAGGGCATCATTTCAACACCAACCACAAGTTTCGATTTATGGTAAACTGGCAAATTGCTTGTGGAATCAATCTGAATAGCAGCATTAAACCTATCATAATAAAAACCTTCATCATAAGGATACTTGCGCGCGGTTGGAGGAATTACATCGGTTTGAGAGTATAACTTCAACGATGTCATACCTATAATCCACTTCAACCGAGGATTAGCATCAACAAAATATTTAATCCTTAGAATGCTAGGGTTAGTATGAAGTTGTTCCTCCCATAACCTATCGTCAATGGCTGTTTCGGGGCATACAACATAATCGGTGGTACTATCGACTGATTGTTTGGCGAGGTTCAAGATAATCTCCTGCTGCTGCTCATTGGTTAAGCCGCTAAACTTCTCGTTATATGGGTCAATATTGGGTTGTACAACAACCACATTTACAGGATTTGGTCTCTCCTCGTATTTATAAAAGATTGCCAATGAAATAATTGTAGGCACAAGCACTATAATTGCCAAATCGATGGAATACCAGTAGATTCGACCATAGTTTTTTTCGCGCCAAGCAGTGAAAAATCCTAACACAAAGAAATTTATCACTAAAATCCAAAGCGAACCACCCAGAATCCCAGTGTATTCGTACCACTGAATAAGCCAAGTATGGTTACCTATTCCATTCCCCAACGATAACCAAGGCCAGGCAATCTCGGAGTTATGAAAGAATTGCTCATAAGCAACCCACAATGTAACAAACCCAAACATCGCAACAGTTCTACCGGCGTGCTTTCTGATAAAGTAGTAACCAGCCATTACAAGGGTCATCATAAAAGCTGTTATAAGAAATGCTGCTATAGCACCAAAAAGTGTTGCATTATAAATCCACCATACCGACAATGCAGCCCAAGTGAAAAAAGTTACAAACGAAACAAATATCACCTTCCAGAAACCGCTATTGTTATCGAATAGCCTGTCGAGCGCTAACAAAAACGGAACAAATCCAAAAAACACAGTAATACTTGGCAAACTCTCGTACCACGAGAGGGCCAACAGCAGACCGCTAAGAATCCCAAGGAATATCGGACGATTAAAAAACTTCAACATACAACAAAATCGTTATTTTATGAATCTTGCAAAAATTTTAAAATTTGCATTTATGCAAAACTCCCGTAAAGATAAACTTTTTGCATATCGAGAAGTTATAGATAAATAGTATTTTTGGTTAATAATTACATACAAAAGGATAGCCAAACGAAACATACATTAAGCAATGAAAAAGTACACACCATACGTTGGAGGTGAATTCATTCCGACCAACACCTCATACCAAGTGATATGTCCTTGGGATAAGCAGGTTGTTGCTGATGTTGATTTAGCAGGAACAGAACAATTAGAATTGGCCATTGCAAAGGCTGAAAAAGCCAAAGAGTTAATGGCCAACCTGCCATCGTTCAAGAGGTATGAAATATTAATGGATATTGCCTTAAAAATCAAGGAAAGACGCAACGAACTGGCCAGTATTCTATCGTTAGAAGCAGGCAAACCCTTAAAATTAGCATTAGGTGAGGTTGATAGAGCCATTCAGGTTTTTGTAGTAGCCGCAGAAGAATCGAAACGTCTTCCTTCGGAAGTTATACAAATTGACTGGACACCAGCGGGTGAGGGCAAAGAGGGAATTGTAAAGTATTTCCCAATTGGACTAATCGCAGGGATATCGCCATTTAACTTTCCACTAAACTTAAGTGTTCACAAAATTGCACCTGCAATAGCATCGGGTTGTCCCATAATACTAAAGCCAGCCCGTTCTACACCTATATCAGCATTAATTCTTGCCGAAATAATTGATACCACAGCATTACCAAAGGGGGCTTTTAGCGTTCTGCCTATGGATAGAGTTGCCGGCAATCAACTTGTAACCGACGAGCGTTTTGCCATGTTATCGTTCACAGGGTCGCCACAAGTGGGCTGGAAAATGAAGAATCAGGCTGGACGAAAAAAGGTTGTACTAGAACTTGGTGGTAACGCAGGGGTTATTGTAACTCCCTCTGCCAACCTTGATATTGCTATTAGCAAATGCGTAACTGGGGCATTTGCCTACTCTGGTCAGGTATGCATTCATACCCAAAGAATTTTCGTTCATACAAGCATCTTCGATAAATTCATTGAAGGATTTGTAGTGAGTACTTCGAAGATGAAGCAAGGCCACCCCTCCGACAGCAACACCGATATCTCCGCAATGATTGACGAGGAAAATGCAATGAGAGTGGAGGAATGGATAAATGAATCGGTAGAGCAGGGCGCTAAAGTACTTTACGGAGGAAAACGCGATGGTTGTTTTGTACAGCCCACAATTATTACAAACACCAAGCAGAACATGAAGGTTTGTGCAATGGAGGTGTTTGGCCCAGTAGTTGTTATTGAACCATACGAGAATTTTGTGGACGCCATAGAGATGACAAACTCATCGGAGTTTGGATTGCAAGCGGGAGTGTTTACTAATCATATTGACGAAATGAACTATGCTTTCCTCAAACTTGAGGTAGGCGGAGTTATAATTAACGACGTACCAACCTTCCGGGTTGACCATATGCCGTACGGCGGAGTTAAAAACTCAGGTTTTGGCCGCGAAGGTGTTAAATATGCCATACACGAAATGCTAGAGCCCAAACTATTGGTTAAAAATTTTTTGTGATGATATAAAACAGTTTTATTAATTAGAGCTAACTATAATTTATGCCGATCCTCTTTTGGCGATAATTGTTATATTTGCGTTCTAAAAATCGATTTCAATAAAAAATAATGATATTATCCCTACTTATTAAAGGTATTATAATAGGTTTAGTTGCTTCGATTCCACTTGGTCCTATCGGTGTAATCTGTATTCAACGTACAATAAACAAGGGTAGAATTAGTGGTTTTATATCTGGTCTTGGTGCAGCATCGGCCGATACTATTTTTGCTGCAATAGCGGGCTTTAGCCTTACCTATATTATAAGTTTTATTGAAGAAAGACAACTAATCATTGAGTTTGTAGGAGGTATTATTGTAATTCTTCTAGGATTAAAAACTTTTTACACCAATCCTGTATCGCAACTAAAGCGTCACAAAAGAAAAAAGAACAAACTGATTGAAGATTTTATTTCTGTTTTATTACTTACCAGTACAAATCCTTTTGCAATATTCTTTTTCGTTGCACTGTTTGCTGCCGCGGGCATTGTACACCATAATCAAAGTTTTGGACAATCCTCAGTTGCACTTATTGGCGTTTTCCTAGGGGGCGCTCTCTGGTGGTACACCTTAACCTCCTTAGTAAATATGTTCCGACATAAATTTAGACTGAAACAACTATGGTGGATTAACAAAATTGCCGGAGCGGTAATCCTCTTACTAGGCGTTCTCGCAATTGTAAATGTTGTAAACAAAGTTTGGTTAGCATAATTGAACTCTAAAATAAGTTGCTAAACAACCTCGCTTCCCTCTTATTTTCCGCTATTTTTTATTACAAAAAAAAGGATATTAATTTTTTTGTGCTATCTTTGATTGTAATCTGCTTTTAATTTGTCAATCAATGAAAATAGCGAATTCCCTCATTGACTTTTGCTCTTTTAATTTAGGCAATAGCACATCGAAAGATACCGCCGATAAACTTGTTCAGTTTAGCATTGCGACTGTTGCCACTTTACTTTTTCTAGCAATCTTATCAGTTGTATCATTTGTAAATGCGGATATGATTACGGGAGGGGTTCTCTCTTCATCGTTTATCATAATAAGTCTATTTTTAATGATCTCCTTTTCAAAGAATCAAACAAAAACATATGCTCCTTCTGCAACTATAATTTCAGGAATTGCTTTCTTGGCAACTTTAATATTGGGTCAGAATGGTCATTTTGTTCTTTGGGCTATTCTTTTATTTCCAGTAATGGCTATTACATCGTTTGAATACTCTCGAGGCAATATCATTGCTGTAATATTTGGTGTAATACTCGTTTTTGTGCTATTCTTACCGATTGAAACAAACAAGGCAAGGCTTATTGAAACGCCCATCAAGTTGTTATTCTTAACATTATACCCAATTATTCTTTTTGCCATATCGCTACTCTACTTTTACAAAGTAAAAAGAATACAGGAAACCGAAAAACTACTTCTGGAACAAAAGAATGAAAGCAAACAAAGAGAAGAGTACCTTGCAAAACTCTCACACCAAATTCGGACTCCTCTTAACAACATAATGATTATATCAAATATACTTTCCAGCGCAAGTTTGGACGAAAAGTATAAAGATATGATTGATACTATTCAAGCATCTACCAACAATTTAGTTAATGTTTTGAATAGTATGGTTGAGATTTCGAGCGGAGACCTACAATCGCAAGCAGATTTCAACATAAGTTTCAACCTAAGCAACACCATTAACAATACCATAAAACTCTTTGCAACTCAATCGCAAATGGTTAGTTTCAGTTCTAAAATCGACGAGAATTTGCCTAAAACCTTGCTTGGCGACCCAGTTAAACTGAAACAGATATTCTTAAATATTATTGAGAACATCATCAAAAATAAAAGTAGCAATAAAATTAGCATAGAAATTAAGGTTAACAAGGTAAGCCAAACAGCTAACTCCATAGAACTATTCTTTGAGGTCAGGAGTAACACCCCTTTAATGCTTCGTCAAAACGAAGGATATACCCAATCTATTCTAAATGAAACCAGTTTATCATCGACAAGCAACCAACTCTATATCGACTTACTCGACTTAAATATCACAAAGAAACTTGTTCAAAGCAACGGGGGCAAAATAAACGTCAAATTAACATCCGACGATGCCACTATTAACTTTAACTATAAAATTCAGGTAGTTCCAACGGAACTTAACGAACAGTTCAAAGAAAAGAATGACGAGAAAAAAGATATCACAGACAATTCAACTCAAACTACAATAACTGCTGAAAAAATAACCCAAAAAACAAGTGTCGATTTGGGCAGTGCAAACGTACTCTTGGTTGAAGACAACCTTATCAACCAGAAAATTGTAATTCTTAGTCTAAAGAAAATTGTTAAAAACATTGAGGTTGCAAATAATGGTAAGGAAGCATTGGATAAGTTTGGCACTAGTAAGTACGACATCATTCTCATGGATATACAAATGCCAATTATGAATGGCTATGTTACAACCAAAAAAATACGAGAAATTGAATCGAGCACCAATTCCCATACTCCAATAATAGCTATTACAGCAAATGCTTTACTCGGGGATAGAGAAGAGTGTTTGGCAGCGGGAATGGACGACTATATTAGCAAACCATTCCAAATTGAGGTTCTAATTCAGAAAATGAGAAAACTCCTTCACTCGAACTAGTTAACCATAACTAATTATCAAAAACCCGAGGATTGAATATTGAGTAGCCAAACGATAGGCTAAAGTAAAACTCTTTGCCTCCATTTGAAGGGTAATATGCCGCAGAGGCTGCTATTGGCCCAATTGGAGAGTTGTAAACCAACGAAGCACTCCCAATCGTCCAACTATTAGCAAATTTTCCCCCATAAAAAGGCTTATTATCGGCATCAGCATTAATCACTCTATAAGGCTGGTAAATGTATGCCTCCAATCTAAAATGGATATTTTTAGTTATATCTATAACGGGCATTAAACCAATAGCAACATACTGATTCGCTCTATAATTGCTAAAATAGAGTGCATTGGAATGTGGTGTTGGACAAAACTGATTTAAGGACAAGATTGTTGCATGGTAGTTGTTGAAAAAATCTTGATTGGACCAATAAGCGTCAAAACGAAAGCCCATCCATAACCTACGTTTGAATATTCTATGATAACTCTCGTTATGAAGGTATGCTGTTGCGAAAAGATGATTATGCTCTGACTTTGCAAAGGTAGATGCCGTTGTACCTGGGGTATGCTTCTCTGTTCCTGAATAAACAGAGAGGCTCAACAACTGCTGACGTCCGCGAGTCGCAAACTGTTTTCTGTTCAAGGTCAATTTCTCCAACCTAAAATTACCTTTAATGAAAATAAAACGTGTTTTATCTGGTGTATCGTATGAAAAATAGTTCTCAACCTGGTAGTACTCATCTAACTTTTCGCCATATGATGCAGAAATTGCCGAGTTTACTGCACTAGAATGGCTTAAGCGTATACCAACACCCCCAAACAACTCTGACTGGATTATAAATGCAGGTTTAGTGTCCTCAAAAAAAGGAATTGGATTGCTTTTATGGTAATCCATTCTATTTGCAACAACCTGTGTAACAAACGAAATTGGCATACTGCTCGGCAAGGTATTGATAAATAGCAATCGGGCACTACTATACAATTTCCCAAAATAGATATTGCCATATAGGGTATTTGATGTTCTTGAAAGCCAAGAATAGTTCCCCGATAAAAAACCTTCATTTCCCATATCGGACGACAAACTTAAACCAGCACCAATATCAATGGAGCGTTTTAGCTTGGCATCAATAGTCATATCAAAAACACCATTTTCTGAATTATAACTTAAGGTTGGGAACAACCGAACAAACACCCTATCGGACATTAAACGGTAATAGGATTTTTTAAGATGATTAAAGTCCAACGTATCGTTTTTCTGCATCACCACACCATCTACATACCTCATTTGCTTCGCATTAAGTCCGTTAATCGTAATATTTTTAATCTGAAGTTTAGGAAGTTTGGAACGGAAAACACGCCTTGCCTGATTTAACTCAGATAATTCAATTTTTCTAGCGATTCTTGATTTCAAGTAGGGCACCTGTCTTAATGCGGATTCGTATCCGGCATTTACAATTTCATCTACCTTCTCAAAATCAAGCAAACTTATATCGTAAAAAGGAATATCAACCACATAGCCAATTGTGTCGGGAATACTAAAATCAGTGGCTCCCACAATCATCGATTCTAACTGCAACAAAGGATCCTCATCATTAGGCAAACGGGAGTTTGATGCCACTTTACTTCCAATAATAAAGTCGGATTTAAATTCAGTCACAGCCTCGCGCCATAAAAAGTTGTTATATATACCTCCATCAAACATTAAAACAGAATCGATATATATTGGTTTGAAAAACATAGGAAAAGTCATTGAGGCCCTAATGGCTTGCGATAGATTACCTCGCTTAAAGTATATCATCTTTTTCTCAACAATATCTGAAGCATTGCAACGAAATGGCACAAACAGACTATCAAAATTATTTCCGGCCAATGCATTTGCCTGAGCACAAAGTTCCTCAAAGGCTACATCCATACCCACTGTTGAAATATAGCTTGATATAATTTTAGGTTTAATTCCCCTTTTATCAGCTGCAAATCCTACACTCAAATTCTCTGCATCGGACTGCGAAAAATCATTGATATTATAGCGCAAAGCATCGTCAATCCGCCCATTGCTCCAGTTATTGAAATCAGC
>Ga0116157_10000041_pt1 | contig 143425 bp, 98 predicted proteins | sample AD_UKC048_MetaG_FD_89882 | JGI IMG/M metagenome (GOLD analysis project Ga0116157, IMG submission 89882) | Active sludge microbial communities of municipal wastewater-treating anaerobic digesters from USA - AD_UKC048_MetaG | ecosystem: Engineered > Bioreactor > Anaerobic > Digestate | place... | reverse complement strand
GCCTTCGCTACGCTCCGGCCTCCCTGCGTCCCGCACCCCCAGCCGGCACAAGAAGACAACAAACAAAGAAAGGGGACATTCTCTCGTGAGTTAACAGGGGGACATTTCTAAAGAGTTTTGACATCGCCCGCAAGCAAGCTCCCGCGGGATGCTTGCGCGGAATTGTCGAATTGGGTCGCTTACTGCGCGCGATGTTTCTTGCGCTGCTTGCGGGGCGCCGAGCCGGGTTCGGCGCCGTCGCTTTCCCTTTTCCCGCCGCCCCAGAGCGGTTTCACGAGCGTCGCATTCCATGCGCCCCACTTGGCCTGCAGCTCCTTGGCCTTTTCGGGCATTTCTTGGGAGAGGTCTTTGGTTTCGCCGATATCGGTGGAGAGGTTGTAGAGCCGGGGGGTTGTCACGGGCTGGTTGCGACCTCCCGATCGCGTGTCGGCGTTGCTATCGTATCGGACCAGTTTGTAGTCGCCGGTGCGGATGGCCATCTGTTCTCCAAAGCGCCAATAGAGGGCATCGTGTGGGGGGCCAGATTTCTCGCCGGTGAGAAATGGCAGCAGGTTCACGCCGTCCAGTTTCCATTCTGGGCTCACCTCGACGCCCGCGACGGCCAGCGCGGTCGCGTGCAGGTCGAGCTGGATGGCTGGCTGTTCGAATACGCCCGGCTTCAGGTGGGTTGGCCACGATACGACGAAGGGAACGCGGATACCTCCCTCGAGCGTGGTGCGCTTGGACCCGCGCAACGGATCGTTGCGCGAGCCGTTGACGGTGACCCCAGGCATGGTGGGGCCGCCATTGTCGCTGATGAACGTGATCAGCGTCCTGTTCTCGAGCCCGGCTTCGGCTATCGCTTTTTGGACGCGGCCGATGGCTTCGTCCATGGCGAGCATCATGGCGTCGTATGCGCGGCGCTCCTTGTCGGCGATCCCCTCAAACTTCGCGAGTCGATCATCGGTGGCGTGCATCGGCGTGTGGACGGCATTGAACGCCAGGTACAGGAACCACTGCTCGGCCTTATGCCGCTCGATGAACGAGACCGCCTCGCGGCCAAACGCGTCGGTTGTGTAATCCAGCTCATTGACCTGCTCGTTGCCCCGAAGGACTCCCGCGGCCTCGAAATAGCTGTGGGCGCCACCGAGGAAGCCGAAGAACTCGTCAAAGCCGCGTTTCTGCGGGTGCATCTCTGGCAAAGAGCCGAGGTGCCATTTGCCCACGATGCCGGTGACATATCCGGTCGACTTGAGGCGGTCGGCGATGGTGGTCTCGGTGAGCGGTAGGCCGTTCGAGCCCGATGGATTGAATTCGTGCCCGAAGCGCGTCTGGTATCGACCCGTCATGAGTCCCGCGCGGCTCGGCGAGCAATAGGGACCCGAGACATAGCCGTTGGTAAATCGAACGCCTCCGGCGGCGAGCCGGTCGAGATTCGGCGTGGGGATGTCCTTGCATCTGTGGAAGCCCACGTCCGCATAGCCCATGTCATCGCCGACGATGAAGAGGATGTTGGGCTTTTGCGGGGGGGCTGCTGTGATCGGGGCGGATGCGGCGGCGAGCAGCAGGGCGACGCGTGGGACGAGGGTGTGTTTCATGGGTAAGTTACCTTTCCGTCATTCTGGAACGATCTCGTACCAGAGAGTCTTGTAGCGCGAATCGAGAACGAATCGCACGCCGCTGGCGGTGACATCGCCATTGATCTGATCGAGCCGTCGCCCGTGGGAATCCAGCGGCCAGGCCGAGGCGCGTTTTGTTTTCAGTATCATTTCGAACGGGATTCCCTCGCACATCACCGGGCCATCACCCCACTGGTCACCGACGGATGTCTTTTCGGCGTTCCAGCCCATGCCGCGATTCTCCACGTAGCCAGTGGCGGTCACCAGGATGCCCGCGCCGCGGGAATGGAAGTCGTCGCCCCGGATCGCGGAGGCGGTGATGACAGAGAAACCGCCCTGCATCGTCGGGCCGGGCCTGAGGGTCACGTCCCCCAACTCGAATGTCTTGCCCGCACCGAAACCGATCACGGCCTTGGCGCGCGGCGCATTGACCGTGAGCACGCCGCCGACCGCGTCGCTCAGATCGCAGGATAGCTCACTGGTGTCTGATTGAGCCCGCCTGAGTCCGGGGTCGGCGAGCGGCGCAGTTGCCCCTGAGCCAAGGTCGAGCCCGATCCGATGCGCGAATGCGTCGAGCCATGTCGCCCCTTTCCCTGCGGCGGCGTCGAACGATCGCCAAGATGAGCCGGACAGCCCGATCAGCGAACGTTTCTCTTCGTCCAGCGTCACGCCGATGGGCGTTTCCCCCCGCGCTGGTGCCACGTCGCCGCGTCGAAATGCGAGGGCGCCGAATGGGAGGGTGACGAGCTTGATCGGGTGACGGGCCATGTTGAACCAACCGTCGATCTGATCGGGGGGGAGCTTTTGCGCCTCGCGACGTTGCCAGTCGTAGGTCATCTCCTGCCAGCAGTGGAAAACGATGCCGTCCCAGTCCTGCAGTGCCCCCAACGAGGCGATGGTGGGAACCTGCTCCGCGCAGTAGGTGCTCGGCGCGGGATGGCAGTACTCGCTGATATTATATGGCCTTCCGATCGTCCGGCGCCCGGCCAGTTCCACGACCTCCTCGCAGCCGCGGTTGACCATTGGGGAGTTGCCGATGGTCCAATCCTTCGGGTCCCAGGGTTTGTGGGGGAACGACGGATGTTGCCAGTAGCCGTGTGAGTCGAGGTAGTCACAACGTGCCTGGCTGAAATACGAGCTGTACTGGTCCACCTGAGTGCCCTTGATGGGATGCTTGCAGCCCAGCTCATTCCGGAGGAAGTCGCGCATCGTGTCGAAGTAGCGGGCGTCTTGCTCGTAGAGAAAATCCACGAAATCCGCGGCGACCTGCCGCGTGCGCCTCACGCAGTCCTCTGGGGCCAATGGCATCGAGACGTTGCCTGCGTCGAGCGATTCGCCCGGGGGCAGTCCGATCACGTCCGCCTTGCGCAGGGAGAGCGCTGCCAGCGACACGCGGCTGGCGCCAAGCGGCGGCGTGATCATGAGTTTTGCGGCGGGCTCATCCTGGGCGCCCGCGAAGAACAATGTCACCTCTCCCCACTCGGGGCCGATCTCCGGCGATGCCGCCAGTCCCACGGTGCTCCATGGGGGATGATTCATGGAGACGATCACGCTGAGCTTCGCGGGCGCCTTGGTCGGGATGTCGGCCTTTGCGCAAAAGGAAAGCTGATATCGGCAGTCTTTTTCGATGACGAGGCCACCCTGGTTAAGGTTGACGAACGCCAGCCGTTCCTGCGCTCGATCGCTTTCGATGAGGACGCACGGCACCCGCCCCGGCCCGCCATCGGCGACGATCGCCATGGTGGCGGTTGACGGTTTGGCGCACTGCAAGCCCCATGGTGACGGACCGCCCGAAAAGTCGCCATTTTCCAGCATGTTTCGCGGCTCCGCGTGAATCTCTCCGGTCGACCAGGATTGGCGGAGACGGTCCGTCGTGGCGTGGCGCGTCTTCAGGAACTTGTTCCAGTGCGACTGGAGGTCGGCCACCATCGCGTCCGGCCATGCCTTGCGGAAGTGGCCGCCGCGCCAGGCGCAGATGAGGCCGTTCTCGTTGACGATTTCCAAAGAGGAGACCGCCGGTTCCTCGGTGTAGGCCTTGCCGGTGTAGGGATTGACGTGGCCGAAGAAATCTCGGGCGAACTGTTTCTCGGCCTCGACGAAGCGGTCGTTCCACAGGGGAATACCGCTGGCAAAGGGGGAGAATTTCTGAAAATCCGCGCCCGGATAGTCCGTCGGGCCCGAGATGTTCCGCCAGTGATAGCCGTGTACCGGCAACTCGACGTAGATGCCGCATTTCTTGAGTTCGGAGATGAAGCAGTCGAGCCGGTCGAGCTGCGCGGGGTCGATCTGCAACTTTCCCTTGTGGGCGGGATCGAAGAGGCCGAGGGGCGCGTGGTGTCCGTCGATCAGGTGGATTCGCACCTGATTCATGCCCCGGCTGGCCAGCCGTCGTGCCACGAGAGGTGCATCCTCGCGGGAGGGGAAACAGGCCACCCCTATGACACACGTGCCCCAGAAGCGGATGCGTTTGCCGCCTGCGAAGAAATGGCCGTCGCGTACCGAGACGAGGTCGTTCGCGGGCGCGCCATTGAGAAAAGAAAGGTCGGTGATGCCTTCGGTGATGCAGTCGGCGGGGAGCGAAAACGGAAAAAGGTTTTCGGCGGTGTCCGCGGCCGATGAGGTACCGGCGATGAGCAGAGCGGCGAGAGTGATGGGGTGTTTCAAGGGTCGATCCTTGCGAGTTCCTGGACGGCGCGTATGGCCATGAGTTCGCAGTTGAACCACATCGGGCCCGAGGGTTGCATGACCCAGGTGAGATACCGGCCGGGGGCCGCTCGGTTGGATTGTGTGCGGGCGAGGGTGGCGGCGAGTCCCTTGGCCTTCTCGAGATGCAGGCGGTCCCCCGTGGCGTCATAGGCGGCGAGGTACGTGCAGATCAGTTTGGCGGAACTGGCGCAAACCGGCGCGTAACAGCGGTACTGTTCCAGGACGCAGGGCAGCATCCAGCCGCGCCTCCTGGCGCCGGATTCGCCGTCGGGGTTTTGTTTCAGGGGTGTTTCGGCCGGCGGCTGCGCCCAGATCACGAATTGATCCTCGGCGAAGCGGAGCAGATCGAGCGCGAGTGCCCGGCGCGCCTGATCCTGAGGAGCCGTCTCCAGCAGGTGTATCGCAAAGTCGCAGGCCTCGTGTTTGGTGAGGTTCTGATAGGGCGGCTGGGGTTTCACGTCCTCGAACTGGCCCTGCCAATTCCATGTGCGCACGGGGTATTTTTCGATCCACGCGATGGCGTTGTCGCGCACGGGTTCGAAGCGGCGATCGCCGGTCACTCGCCCGAGCCGATCTAGGAAGGTGATGACCGACGTTAAGATGAGAACGTTGTCCGTGACTGGCTGGTTGTCCTTTGCGGTCACGAAGAGTGGCCAGCTTCCCTCTGGCGTTTGGCGCCGAGCGTAGGTTTCCGCGATGCGCACGGCGGCATCGAGGTACTTTCTGTCCCCGGTCGCGGCATGGACGTCGAGGTAATAGAGTCCGGTTTCCGCCCCGCAGAGGGTCATGTGGCGTTCGGCCACCATGTGTCCGCGGAGCCGATCTTGGAACATCGTGGGATGATAGGTGGGCGGATGGAACGCCCACGCGGCATCCTTCGGATGGCGGATCCCCAAGAGGTAGTCGGCCGCGCGGCGGGCCGCCAGAAGCGCCTGGACCGCATCCGGTGGCGGTGGGTGCTGTGAGGCATAGATGGCCAGCGCGGCTGCGGCGGAGAGCAGACCCGTGAGATGACACTTGCCGAATGCGCCGGTGGCGTAGCCTTTTTTCTGGAACAGTTTGGCCAGCGTCAAGCGGCTTAGATCGAACAGCAGCGGACCGCCGGGGGCATGGACTCCGGTGGGATGATGCCTTGGTTCGCGCCAGAAATAGCGGCCCGCCATCAATCCGTAACGGGTCGGCGAGCAGACGGATCCCGGCGTGTAGGCCTGGGTGAAGCGCACGCCCTCGCTGGCGAGCCGGTCGATGTTCGGCGTCTTGATTTTCGTCGCCCCGTAACAACCGACGTCGCCGTAGCCGAGGTCGTCGGCCAGGATGAGCACGAAGTTGGGCGCGGCGGCGGCATGTGCCAAGAAAGGTGACGCCAAGAGAACCATCGGGAACTCGTGCCGGCGAGAGTTGGTCGTGGTTGTCGTCATGTTGGTGGATGCGCCCTGCGGGTCCCATCTGGGACTGGGCGCCGGCTTGCGAACTGTGGCGTCAGGATTCCGCCCTTCGCTTCCTATGCTGTTTCCTCTTGCCTTTTGTTTGGGCCGCGCCCTCCCGCGGTTTGGGTTCGGGCAGCGATGCGAGGATGGCGGCAAAGCGCTCGCGGGCCGCCTTCACTTCCGGGTCCCCCGAGGTGGTCACGTCTTTGTAGCTGGTGCCATCGCGGCTTTCGCCGCAGTCAAAGAACCTCTCGGGCTTGCCGTCTTTGGGGATCTCGAGGAGCCAGCGCTCGTCGCGGAGGATGCGGCCATCGTCGAGATGGCTGTAGATCCAGTCTCGGTGTTTCGGTTTTTCGCCGCGGAGCACCGGTCCGAGGCTGTGGCCATCAAAGGGGATATCCTTGGGCAACTCGGCCCCGGCGTACTCCGCGAGGGTGGGCATGATGTCGGTGAGATCCGCAACGGCGCGGGAGACGACGCCGCGTTTCACGCCCGGTCCGCAGATGATGCAGGGGACGCGGGCTCCGAGTTCCGTCACGGTGCCCTTGCCCTCGCCGCCCGTGCCGTTATCACCGATGAAGATCACCAGCGTGTTTTCGTCGAGTCCCTCGGCCTTGAGCGCGGCGAACAGCCGACCCATGAGATAGTCGAGGTATTCGAGATTGGATTTCAGACCGGCCGGCCAGCGCGTGCCGGGTTTGGTGGGGTCGGGTGTTTCCACGCGCGGCTGGTGGGTGAGCACAGATGTGTAATAGACAAAGAAAGGTCCGTCCTTATGGCGGCGCGCGAAGTCGATGACGAAGTCGTTGAAAAGATCCGGGCCAAAGTCGTCGGGAGTCGTGGGGCGATATTTGCCATTCTCGACGATGCTGGGTTGCCAGTACCTGGAAGCATTGGATTTTTGGCCTTTGCCCTCGTGGGCGGGGTGCTTGATGCCGGCTGGCAGATTATGGTCGTAGGCCCACATGCGATACTCATCGAAGCCGGAGTCTTGAATGAGGGTGGGGAGTTCGCCGGAAAGCTGCCATTTGCCCGCGAGCGCGGTCGCGTAGCCACGCGATTTCAACAGGTCGGCGTGCGTAAAATGCTCGGAGATCCTAGATTGTGGTGATTCTGGGGAGGGCTTGAAGGCGGGGTTTTGCATGCCGAGAAAACCGTTGTGGAATCCGTATTGTCCGGTCATCAGTGCGACGCGGGTGGGGGTACACAGGGGGTTGGCGTAGAATGTTTCGAAGCGCATTCCTTCCGCCGCCATGCGATCGAGGTTGGGCGTGCTGTGCCGTTGGCTGCCGTAGCAGGAGAGCTCTTTTGCGCCGAGGTCGTCCGCCAGGACGAGGATGATGTTGGTTCGTGACGGGTCGGCGGCGTGGCAAGCGACGGCGCCGGCGAAGAACGCCAGGCAGAGGAGGATCTTGTTTTGCATGGTGGTGCTACTTCGCATCAAAATCCCATCGGGTGGGTTTGGCGTCTGGAGAGGCGGGCTGGAGCTCGACCCAATCCAGAGCGACGGCCTTGCCCCTTGCGGGAAGATAGAGGCGGAGGTGGAGGAGCGACCCTTTGACCGGGAGCTGGGCGGTTGTTTCGGCGCCCTCGGCGCTTGCGGGTAGGGTGAACTCTTGGACCTGGCCCTCGTTGGGGAATGCATCTTGGTCGGCGGTTCGCCACTGAACTTTGGCTGGTCCGCCCTCGGACTTCGCGCGGAGGCGAAGGGTCACGGGGCCCATGAGTTTGAGGGCCGTCAAGCCGAGGAATGGTGCAGGGCCCTCACCCGTCACGATGAGCCAGCCATCGCGTTCCTCGGCCCCGCAATTTTTCGGCACCCAGCCGCCGAGTGGCCTTGCGGCGCGGGCGGGGCTTCCTGTCCCCGGTTTGAATGCGGGATTGGGCCGCGGGTAGGTGGCGCCGGTATCGGAGAGGAAACCATCGATGAGCGCGTCCATCTCCTTCACGCGATTGGGTTCGGCGGGGGCCAGGTTCTTTGTCTCGCCGATGTCGTCGCGCAGGTTGTAGAGCTCGCGAAGGCTTGGGTCGGCTGGGGGAACGCCGAACCAGCGGATGAGTTTCCAGTCCCCAGATCGCACCCACACACCGCCCGCGTGTCCGGCGCTGCGGCCGTGGGGGAAGTAGTTGAAGAAAGCCTTGCGCTCGAGCGCACCGGTCTGCTTCAGCACGTTGGCGTAGCTTACTCCGTCGATCTTCTGCTGGGCGGGACGCGACAGGCCGACCATGTCGAGCAACGTGGGATACAGGTCTATGTGCCCGACCACCGCATTGCTGGTGGTGCCCGGCTTGATGCGTCCTGGCCACGACCACATCAGCGGGACGCGCGTGCCGCCCTCATAGAGCGAGCCCTTGCCGTCGCGGAGCGGTGCGTTGATCGTGGGCGGTTGCGTGCCGGCCCATTTGCGCCAATCGACCATAAAAGGATCGTCGGCCTTGCGGCGCTGGGCCCTCCCATCTTCCGCTGTGTTGCTGTGGGTGTTGCCGCCATTGTCAGAGTTGAAGACGACGATGGTGTTGTCCGCGATGCCGAGGCGGTTGAGGGTGTCGAGGACGCGTCCAAAACATTCGTCCACGCTCTTGAGCATCGAGGCCATGATGGGATTGCCCTGGACGCCCCGCGGATCTTTCTTGGGGGCGAACGCCTTGGTGTACTCCACCTTGTGGCCCCATGGGCCGTGGACTCCGTAATTCCAGAGATTCAGGAAAAACGGCCTGTCGCGGTTCGCCTCGATAAACCTTATGGCCTCGTCCGCGAGGCGATCGACAATGTACTCGCCGGGTGGGCCATCGGTGATAGTGCCGACTTTGTTTTTGCCGCCGGGAGTTCCTTCTGGGCTCACGCCATAAGGAGAGAAGTAGCTGCCGGGGGGGCCGGGGTCGGGGTGGCAGTGGAACGTTGTATCGAAGCCCTGCTGTTCCGGCCAGTATGGCTGCGTCAGGCCGAGGTGCCACTTGCCGATGTGGGCGGTACGATAGCCTGCGTTGCGCAGCGCCTCGGCGAGCGTATGCTCCGATGGCTCCATGAAGTTCTTGCTCTTGGGCGCGAGCATTGGCTGGGAGGGCGGCGCGCTGTCGGGCAGGTATTTGTAGTTCGCGGGCTGCGGGGGCAGATGGCCGGAGGCGCTGGTGATGCCGTGGCGGGCGGAGTATTTCCCGGTCAGGAGGCTTGCGCGCGTGGGCGAGCACAGCGGTTGCGCGTAGGCGTCCGTGAACCGCATCGCATCCTTGGCGAAGCGATCGATGTTGGGTGTCTCGTAGTATTTTGATCCATATACCCCGCAATCCATCCAACCCATGTCGTCCACGAGAAAGACGATGATGTTGGGTTTGGATGGTTTCGGCGCATCGGCGGCGCGGGGTGCCGCCGATGCACACATCAGGATGGCGAGGATTAGCATTCGTTTCATGATCCACCTCGTTCAAAGGGAGGTTGTCTTTGGATTTGGGTCTCCGCCTGTTTCTTCCTTCGGGGCGGACAGACTATTTGTCTTCATCAGCCGACGGATCTCTTGGGCGGTGAGGGCCCTGCCGGCGACTATGAGTTCGTCAATTTCGCCGCGGAAGCGCTCGCCACGGACGCGACCGCCGGGAGGGCGCCCGATCCAGAGGGTTTCGGCCGAGGGTGAGTCCTCGTGGGTGGCGGGAACAATGGACGGGGGGGCTGGGCGCTTGGGTTTGGACACAGACGTGGCCTCGAGGCGGCCATCGACGTAGAGCCGGACGTGGAGGAGTTTGCGTGTTCGGCCCGCGGGCACGAAGGTGGCGGCGACATGGTGCCAGTTGCCATCGCGAAGGGGGGTGGTGCCGACGACGGCGTCAGGGCCGCGGTCGGCGCGCAAGGCGCCCACCGTGCCTTGGCCGGGGCGGGCATTCCATCCGAGCAGTGTGGCGGGGTTGCCGGTCTTCCGGCCCTTGCCTTTCTCGCCCCAAGCGAGAATCGTCTGGCCGCTGGTGAGGGGCGCGTCCTGCGGGAGGCGCACCCAGAAGGCGACCGTGCGGCGCGCATCAGAGGCGATGCCTGGGAACGGCGCCGCGGCGGCGAAAGTACCGTCGAGGCACAGCGCGCGGCCCCAGCGGCCCTCGGAGCCTGCCTTTTGGGTTGGGTGTTCGAAGTGGGCGATGGGACGAACGGTGGGCATGCCGACGACGCTGGCGGTCGCGATGTCGCCCTCGGATTCATCGAAAGACCAGTGCGCATAGGCGAGGGGGGCGGGTGGAGTATCCAGGGTTAAAGTCTGGGCCAGTCGCTCCAGCTTTCTATCGCGGTCGCGGACATCCGACGCGCCGGTCTTTGCGAATCGTCGGCCCTCCTTTTCGCGCAAGACGAGGGGTTTGCCCTCTGAGGCGGTTTCGACCGAGCCCTTGAGCACGAGCACTTCGGCCGCGCCGTCCTCGTTGGCGACGACGGTGAATTCCGTGCCGAGGTCGACGACCTCCACAGCGGGGTTGGAGACACGAAAGCCCACCGCCTCGGGGGGCACTTGTGCGCGCAGCGTTCCGCGGCGCAGGGTGGCCGCCCATGCGGAATCCAATTCCAGGGATGCGGGTCCCTCGATGACCACGATTGCACCGCAATCGAACGCGATTTCCGCCAGTCCTCCGGAGATCGCGAGCACCTGTCCCCGGTTGAGGTGGTCGCCCGCGTTCGGGGCCGGGCTCCCCGGCGCCCACCGGCAATTCTTCGTTTGGAGCAGGACGGCCACGAAGCGGTCCGTGTCGAGCGCGCCGTCGTCGTTGTTTTGGGACCACTGTTTTGCGAGGGTGAAGAATATGACGAGTGAGGCGGCAAGGGTTCCAATCGTCCACCATGAGGCGGGATGGCGAATGATCCGCGCAGGGGCTGGCATTGGTTCTGGGGCCTCGGTCTGCAATTCGCCTGCGTAGTGGCAGAGGCTCGCCGAGAGGCCCATGTATTGGACATAGAACCTGCGCGCGTCGTCGGATTCGAGCAGCCAACGGGCCAGTTTTTCGTGGCCCGCGTCGTCGATGGTTCCGTCGATCAGCGCATCGCAGAGCGCGGTGAGCTCGAGAGATTCAGAGTCGTCCGAGTTCATGGCGCGCCCTCCCTTGCAAGCCGGGACGTCACGCAGTCAAAGAGAAGTTTGCGGATGCGGGCGAGGGCCTTGTATGCGGCCTGGAGCGAGCGACCGGAGCGCTGGGCGGCCTCGGCGACGCCGCAGCCCGGCTCGTAGCGAGTGAGCATCATCTCCCGGTCGCGCGGGTGCAGACGGCCAAGGCAATGTTCGAGCGCCTCGTGGCGCGCGTCGAGTTCCTTGACCATGGACGAGGCGGTGGCCGCGATTGCGTCCACCACCTCCTGATTGAAGGTGACTTTGGATCTCGCGAATTTCTGGCGCGCGTTGCGGACGCGCCAGTGGGCGATCTGACAGGCCCACGCCACGAAATCGGTGCCGGACCGGAAACTGGCGAATTTCTCGCAGATGATCAGGTTGGTTTCCTGAAGGAGATCTTCGGCGGCATGCCTATCGGGGACGAGCGCGTAGAGGTAGGAGAATATGCGCCGCTGGTGCCGCGTGATGAGCGAGACCAATTCCTTTTGTCGGTCCGGATCGAGCGACTGGCTGGATGTCTCATCCATGCGATGCTTGGCCACGGACCCCGCCGGGCCGGGGCCGCGTTTGCAGCGCGGATCCCGGCCCGATTCAATTCAGGCGGGGAACGGATCTGTCACTTGTTCTTCTTTTTGCCTTTTGCGCCGGGCTTGATGGCATCGAGTTCGGCGTCGCTGAGTTTGCCATCGTTGTCGGCATCAAACCGCTTGAGCCTGCCATCGGGCTTCTTCGCGAAATCCTTGAGGATGGCGTCCTTCTCCTCTTTGTCCAAAGTCCCATTGGAGTTGGCATCGTACTGAGTGAACACGTCGGATTTCTTTACGCCTTTTTTGCCTTCGCCCTTCGCCGCGAGACTGGTTGCGGGCATCGCCAGGCCGATCGCAATCAGGCTCATTATAATTACGCACAGTCTCTTCATTGTCTTCAACCTTCTGTTTCGATTGCGCAAAACTCTTTCCAGCGCCGGGGTCGCAATCGCCCCCCGGGCGGCCGGCGTGATGGCCGGTTCATTAATGGGATAGCGCGGGGCGCGGGTTTTGGGACACGGGGAGTGGGGCGACGGATGCCGTCCGGGCGGGGGTCAGGCTATCTCCTCTTTTTTGGGGTCCCAGCGGACCTCGCGTTTGAGCCGATAGGATTCGACGCTCATGAGGGCGGTGGCGATCTCGATGAAGGCCTCGTCGATGTGGCATTTGGGGCGACCGCCGGTCCGCACGCACTGGAGGAAATCATCCATATGGTTGGGCCATTTTTCGCCCTTGCTGGGGTCGTAGGCGAACGTGGGTTCCGGCATTTTGCCCATGTGGGGGAAGGCGGGTCCGTCTGGGTAGATCCAGAAGCGGCTGGCGTCCTGGCCGATGCCATTGAAGATCAATCTCCCGTCTCGGCCGATGTATTCTGGGGGCTGCTGGCGTTTGGAATTCATGCAACCCTCGAACGTGAGGGAGCAGGAGTGCTTCTCGAAACGGTACGAGGCGAGCCAGGTGTCGGGCACTTCGCGGCCGTCATCGTAATAGGCGTTGAGGCCCGCGCACATGCATGTGTCGGGGATGCCCCATCCGAGGACGCACTGCACGTGATCGGTCTCGTGGGTGAGGAGGTCGCCGGCCTGGCCGGTTCCGTACGGCCAATAGCATCGCCAGTGCCAGAAGTGTTTCTCGTTGAAATCGATCTTGGGTGCCGGGCCAAGCCATTTTTCCCAATCAAGGTCTTTGGCGACCTGCGCGGGATCGGGTCGGTCATACCACGTATAGTAGCCGTACCAGCGCCACGGGGCGCGTTCTTTGGACCCGTTGAAATACCTGCCGATGTGGATCAGCGTGACGGGGCCGATGCGGCCATCGCGGATGAGGCGACCGGCCTCGGCGGTCGCGGGGAGTTGGCGCCCCTGGTGGCCCAACTGGAAAACGGTGCCGGCCTTTTTCACGGCGGAGCGCATCCGTTTTGCGGAGGCGATTGATGTGGTCAGGCCTTTCTCGCAGTAGATCGCCTTTCCCGCTGCGACGGCGTCCAGGACCATCTGTTCGTGCCAATGGTCGGGGGCGGCGATGACGACGGCCTCGATCTTTGGATCGGCGAGGAGGTCGCGGTAATCCCTGTAGGCCTTGGCCTCCGGATTGCCGGACGCCTCGATGCCGCGTTTGAGGTGGGGGCCGTAGACGTCGCAGACCGCGATGACTTTCGCCTCGGGCACCGCACCCGTGTATTTGATGAGATCCCATCCGCGCGTGCCGGTGCCGATATGGCCGATGCGAACGGGTTCCTTCGCGAGATCCGCGCCGCGCAATATGGCCGGGGCCGCGAGCGCCGCCGCGCCCGTGGCGAGGAAATCGCGCCGAGTGATCGAACTGCTGGTGGGCTTCATGGGCCGGAGTTTCTCAGGACGGCGGGCTTTTGCGACAGTCAAATCCACGGGCCGGGGGGATACTGGACACCGGGCGGAGCAGCGAGAGCACGATGGATGTGGCCAGGATGAGGGCTACCACGAGGAGGGAGACGAGGCTGTCGATCTTGTAGGGCGAGTGGGCCAAGAGCATCTTGATACCCACGAACACCAGTATCACACCGAGGCCGATCTTGAGGTAATGGAATTTGCCCATCATGCCGGCCAGCGCGAAATAGAGCGAGCGAAGGCCGAGGATGGCGAACACATTTGAGGTGTAGACGATGAAGGGGTCGGAGGTGATCGCGAAGACCGCGGGAATGGAATCGACCGCGAAGATCAGGTCGGTGAATTCGACCAGCAGGAGGACGACGAAAAGTGGCGTCGCGAAGCGGCGGCCTTGTTCCATGACGAAGAACCGGTCCTCCCGGTAATCCGCAGTGACGGGCATTATCCGCTTGAACCAGAGCACGACGGGATTTCGCTCGGGGTGGATCTCCTGTTCCCTTTTGATGATCATCTTGATGCCGGTCAGGATCAGGAAGCCGCCGAAGACATAGATGACCCAGGCGAATCGCTCGATGAGGATCGATCCCAGGGCGATCATGACGGCGCGCATGACCAGGGCCCCGAGGATGCCCCAGAACAGGACCTTGTGCTGGTACTCCCGGGGGACGGCAAAGTAAGAGAATAGCAGGGCGAACACAAAGACGTTGTCCATGCTGAGCGACTTCTCAACGAGGTAGCCCGTCAGGAACTGGACGCCCATCTGCGGACCCCCGAGCCACCAGACCCCGGCGTTGAAAAGCAGGGCGAGAAAGACCCAGGCCACCGTCCAGGCGATAGATTCCTTCAGGGAGATCACGTGCGCCTTGCGGTGGAAAACGCCGAGGTCGAGCGCGAGCATGGCGATGACGAAGAGGTTGAAGCCGATCCAGAGCCAGAGTCGTTCGGTCATGTGGACCTCAGCGGCGGATGATGCGCTCGCGGATTTCCGCCAGTCTTTGCAGGCGGCGGCCCGCCTCGCGGAGTGTATCCTCGCGTTTTGCGAAGTGGAAACGGATCAGGTGGCGCACCGGCTCGTGGAAGAAGCTCGAACCCGGCACCGCCGCGACGCCGATCTCGCGGGCCAGCCATTCGCTGAACCGCACGTCATCGTCGTCCGTTTCGAAGCCGGATATGTCGACCATGACGTAGTAGGCACCCTGGGGGCGCGTGTATTTCAGGCCCGCCGCATCCAGGGCGCCGAGAAAGATGTCGCGCTTGCGGGCGTAGTCGGCCCGGAGGCCCTGGTAGTACGTGAGCGGCAGGTTCAGTCCCGCGATCGCGGTCTCCTGGAGTGGTGCGGCGGCCCCGACCGTGAGGAAGTCATGGACCTTGCGAATGCCGTCGATGATCCGCGGTGGGGCGATGACGTGCCCGAGTCGCCAGCCGGTGATCGAATAGGTTTTTGAGAGTGAACCGCACGATATCGTGCGATCAAACATACCCGGGAGCGTGGCGAACGTGACGTGTTCGTGCGGGGCGTAGACGATATGTTCGTAGACCTCGTCGGTGATGACAAAGGCATCGAACTCCTCCGCCAGGGCCGCGAGGTGAAGCAGTTCCTCGCGCGCGAAAACCTTGCCGGTGGGATTGGAGGGGTTGCAGAGGATCAGCGCCTTCGGGCGCCGTTCGAAGGCCCGGCGCAACTCGTCGCGATCGAACGTGAAGTCCGGCGGGTGCAGTGGCACGTACAGCGGTTCTGCGCCGGTGAGGATCGTGTCGGCGACGTAGTTCTCGTAGAAAGGCGAGAAGACGATCACGCGGTCGCCCGGGTTGCACGCGGTCATCATCGCCGCCATCATCGCCTCCGTGCTGCCACACGTGACGACGATGTTGCGGTCGGGGTCCAGGTGCAGGCCGGTGAACCGCTCGTGCTTACGGGCCAGCGCCTCGCGGAATCCCGGGGAACCCCAAGTCACGGCATACTGGTGGGGCCCCTCTCGCGCGACTCGTTCTAGAGACTCGCGAAGTTCCTGCGGTGGATCGAAATCGGGAAATCCTTGCGAGAGGTTGATGGCCCCGCACTCGTTGGCGACGCGGGTCATGCGCCGGATGACGGATTCGGTGAAGAGGCTGACTCGGTGGCTGGTTGCGGGCATAGGTTTGCGGGTCTGGGGTTTGGGTGTGTAGAATGCCATCGGTTGATCCGGGCGCAATCGCGATCCTCGAAGGGCTTGCGCCCTTCGGCAGGCGGACCTTTGACGCGCCGGTCTTGACCGGCCCCGTCCCGGATCGCAGAGTAGAAACGGGTTCTGCGATGGATGCCACCGAGCAGATTTGGATGAACGGCGAGTTTGTCCCGTGGGATGCGGCGAGGACGCACGTGCTCGCGCACACGCTGCACTATGGCGCGGGGGCGTTTGAGGGAGTGAGGGCGTACCGGACGGACGAGGGCACCGCGATATTCCGCCTCGACGCGCACCTCGACCGCCTCTTCTATTCCGCGGCGGCGATCCAGATGCCGATGCGTTTCGACAAGGGGGCGATGCGTGCTGCCGCGATTGATCTGGTGCGGCGCAATCGGCTGAGCGAGGGCTACCTGAGGCCGATCGCGTTTTTTGGGTATGGGGTGATGTGTGTCAGTCCGGAGCAGGCGCCGGTGGATACGGTGATCGCGTGTTGGCCCTGGGGCGCGTACCTCCCGCACGAGATGGTCGATCTAAAGATCAGTCGCTATCCGCGCATCCCGGCCAACGCCACGGTGGCGGATGCCAAGCTGACGGGGAATTATCTGAACGGGATTTTGGCAGTAAACGAGATCCGGGGCACCCGGTACCATGAGGTGTTGCTCTTGGACACGAACGGGAACGTGGCCGAGGGTTCGGGCGAGAACATTTTCTTCGTGAAGGGCGGGGCCCTGCACACTCCGCAGCTGGGGATGATCCTGCCGGGGATCACGCGCGCGACGGTGATGGAGATCGCGCGCGACGAGGGCATACGCGTGGTCGAGCGCGATATTCGGCCAGAGGAGGCGTTCGCCGCCGAGGAGGCATTCTTCACCGGCACCGCGGCGGAGGTCACGCCGATCCGCTCCATCGATGACCATGTGATCGGCCCTGGCGAGGTGGGTCCCATCACGCGGCGGCTGCGCCAGATATATCTCGATGCCGTCCACGGTCGGAACGCGCGGTATCGGAGATTCCTGACGAGCGTGGGTTGAGGCACAGTGGGCACCGGACGCGGATGTCGGGGTCAACTCTCGATTCTTGACATCGGCGATCCCGGGCGCTGGTGACGCGACGTTTCTGATCGGATTTCGTGGCGTGAAGGGGTCAGGTTTGAATGGCACTGGTGCAGTGTTTCAGATGAATCTGAAATGCCCTTCGACCGAAATCCGGCGACATCCCGGGAAAATGTCGACACCCCATGACAGTGTGCCGTTTCGCGCGCACCGCTTTGCATCGCAAGAGGACCAGGCATTTTCATCCCCGCTGGTGTCGCCCTCGGACGGCTAGGCCGACCCGGCCCGCGAGGCCGCGGGCTCTCCCGGCGAACGTGTCGGAATCAAACGAGATCCCGCGCTCAGTTGGCGCGGCGTTTCTTCCCTTTGCCCTTGGGGGCGTCGGGGGGAGGCGTGCCCTTGGCCCATGTCCAATCGACGGTGTAGTCGTCGTCGGCGCCAGAGTCCTTGGTGGCGATGATCCAGTCATCGGTGGCCTTGCGGAGGCGCCTGAGGGCGGCCTGGTGGTCGGGGTTGTCGGACGTGGCGAGGTTCACGGTCTCGTGCGGATCGTTGAGGGTATCGTAGAGTTCTTCGGCGGGCATCGTGGGGGCGGTGAGAAACTTTTGGGCAGGATTCGTGAGTTTGCCCTGGGCGTCGAGTTCCTTGAGGAGATTCCACGTCGGGTATTGTTTGTTCTTGTAGTCGTTGCGGAGGAGGAAGGGGCGGTCGGGCGTGAAGTTGTGGATGTAGCGATATCGTGCGTCGCGTGCCGTGCGGAAGCGGAAGAGCGTCTCGTCGCAGCGGTCGCGCGCGCCGAAGACGACCTCGTGGGGGGGCTCGGCCTTTGGGCCGAGGAAGACCTGGCCCTGCATGTTGGTGGGTTTCTCGACGCCTGCGATGGCGAGCGAGGTGGCCGTCAGATCGATCGATAGCAGCAGGCGGTCGCTGACGGAGCCCGGTTTGAAATCGGGGGGCGGGGAAGCTTTCGCGGGCCAGCGGATGATAAGGGGCACGAGCAGGCCGCTGTCGTAACAGAACTGTTTGCCACGGACGTGGGCCTGGCCGTTATCGCCGAAGAAAACGACGATGGTGTTGTCGGAAAGGCCGTCCTTCTCCAATTGCGTGAGGATGAGCCCAATCTTGCGGTCCAACTCGGATGCGGCGTTGAGGTATTGGGCCCAGTCTTCGCGGACGACGGGATGGTCGGGGTAGTACGGTGGGATCTCGACCTTGGCGGGGTCGGCGATGCGCGGGGCATGGAAGGCCCGGTGCGTTTCCTGAAAATTGATCTGCGCGTAGAAGGGCTGATGAGCCTTGAGGTCGGCCCAGTCGTTCCCGTCGAATGGTTTGCCATCAACCTTGAAGTTCCAGTCGGTCTTGGCGGTGCCCTTGAAGCCGAATTCGGCGGGCAGGTCGCGGACGTTGGCGGTGAAGTAGCCGGCGTCGCGCATGTGGTCGGTGAGGAGCCGGACTCCCGCGGGCAGGCGGTAGTCGTCGTCGCGGTGCGAGCGGTGGTGGTGGGCATCGATGCTGGTCTGATACATGCCGGTCATGAATGCGGAGCGGCTGGAGGAACAGACGGGGGCTGTGGTGAAGAAGCGCGTGTAGCGGACGCCCTCGGACGCGAGACGGTCGAGGTTGGGGGAGCGGACTTCCCTGGTGCCATAGCAGCCGAGGTGCTGGCCGAAGTCCTCGGCGATGAGCCAGAGGATGTTGGGCCTGGGGGGTTCTGCGGCGGGCGCGGCGGGGGCGGCGAGCGCGAATGGCAGGGCGGCGAGCAGCAGGGAGGGTTTCATCGCGCCGCATTCTGGCGTTGATTCTCCCGGCGCGTCAATACGGGCGTGTGCATGGGCACGAGACCTTGGGCCCCGAGACGCTCGCGCGTTTGGCTAAGCCCGGATATTTCACAGCCATCAGGCAGTGAAATTCCGGGCTCTGGGAAAGCCGCGCCATGAAAACGACTTCGGAAGCAGGAAGGGTAGATTCACGGATTTCTCGCAGATGCGAAGTGTGTCCTGCGGTCCGGTGGCCTTCGGGAACTCTAAAAGGCCCTTTATCTAAGCGCGGTTTTCCTCTGAGCCTGCATGTTTCACGCGTTCGCGTGAAATATGGAGGCTAAGGGAGTTTCTGGGCAAGCGAGGTGCCGGGCAAAGAGAGAGCGGCGGTCCTTTGATTCTCGCCGCCGGACTTCCGGCAGGCGTAGAGCGTGCGTTCGGTGGCGATGTAGAGGGTGCCGTTGGCGGCGACGGGGGTGGTGTAGATGGCGCTGTCGAGCCGGTTGACCGCGAGGATCTTCTTTTCCTTGTCGAGGGCGAAGACGGTCACCCTGCCCTTGTCGTCGCCGATGTAGACCTTGCCATCGGCGACGAGGGTGGAGCCGAAGACGCCGGCGTTCAGGGCGTGCTGCCAGTACAGCTTGCCGGTGAGGGCGTCGAGGCAATACACATTGCCCGGATAGTCGGCGAGGAATACGAGCCCACCCGAGACCGATGCGCTGGAGAAGCTGCGCCGGGCCCCGAGAAACTGCCAGACGCGGCCGCTTTGCGTGATGTCGCCCTCGCCGGAGGGATCGATGCAGGAGAAGCAGCCAGGCCCATCGCCGTGCCGGCTGTCCTGTCCGACGGTGACGTACACCTTGCCGTTCACGAAAACGGGCGTGGCCATGAGTTCGCATGGCCCCTCGTGGTTTTTGTTGTAAGGGAGGGGCAGGCCATCTCGGAATCGGTTTTCCGGCGGGTTGCAGTCAAACCACCAGACGCGGTGCAGCACGCCCGGGGCCCCGTTCTTCCCCGGTTCGAATCGAGGGTCGAAGGCATAGCAGAGACCATCGCCGCCGCCCCACAGCACGAGCGGGCGATGGTTCACCACGGCCAGGGAGGGGGAGGACCATTCGCCGTGGAAGATCGAGGTGCCGATGGGCCGGTCGTTGACCGCGAGAAGGCGGCCGGTCGCCTTGTCGAGCACGATGAGGTCCGGGGCGTGTGGCGATGGGATTTTCGTGTGGCTCTTGTCCACGCCGTTGGAGGTGCAGACGATCACGACCTTGTCGAGGACGAGGATGGAGCAGTCCACGGCATCTTGTGGCCAAACGTCGAGATCCTTGACGAAATCGTAGAGCCAGATGATGTCGCCGTCGGTGGGGCGCAGCGCGACGGGCGGTCTGGGCGGCGGGGCAGAGGCCGGATCAAAACGACCGGGCTTGGCCGGGAGCAACCGATCATCGGCAAAGTAGGCCCCCTCATCCCGATAGGGTCCATCGTTGCCGTCGGCTTGGCCGCTCGCATCGAGGCACAGCACCTCGCCGCGGCTGCTGACCACGTAGATCCGGTCGCCTTCCACCGACGGCGAAGAGCAGACTCCGAGCCGGATGTTGTCGTAATTAAACTGCTTGTCCTGAGTTTTCAGGCGCGGCATCGAAAGGCTCCAGATGAGGCGTCCGGTGACCTCGTCGAGGCACAGGAACAGGCCCCCGCCCGTGCTGGGGATGCGGGGATCGTTGAGCCTCTGGTCGTTCGTCCCGATGAAGATGCGGCCGCGGGTGACCGCGGGCGTACTGTAGGTCATGAGTCCCAAGGGGGCGGACCAGCGGATGTTTTGGGGTGGTCGAAAGGCGACGCCCTCCGCGATATTGGTGCCGCTGCCACCGTCAAATGACTTGGGGAGGGCGGCCTCGCGGGCGATGAAATTCCGCTCGTTGTGCCCGCCCCATTGGGGCCAGTCGGCCGCGCCACACGTGAGGGTCGCGGAGAGCGAGCACGCCAAGGCCATGCGGCGACTCATGGCGCGGACAATAGCTTGGGCCGAGTGCGCGTCAAAGGTGGAATGACGTCTCACTGGACCCTTCGCCCGGGGGCGCGTGACGCCAAAGTTGTCTATTGCCCGTTCTGTGGCGCGTTTCGACAAACGAAGTGAATCGACCGCGATATGAGGTTAGGGGAGGGCCCGCGGCCTCGCGGGCCGGGTTGGCCCGGGTGTCGCGCGGCTGGTGAATCGCGGACGCCGGGGCCGACGTCCCTCCCAACTGAGACTGAGACGCCAGCCTGGAGGTAATGGTCTGGTGTTTTGAGACAGGTTCGGGTCGATGTCCCTCCCAGCGGTGGAATGTTGATCTGATCGGCTCTCCCCTCCGCGCGTGTCCCTGATTTGCCCGTTGGGTCTTGGGTCCGTGTTGACTCAAGCAAAGACGACACCGGGGCGTGATTTTCTTGGGCATTCGTTGACTCATAACTGACGACACCGGAGCGGCGGTGGTTTTGGCCCCGGCGAGGAGGCCGGAGCGCAGCGCAGGCCGACGAGGCGGGGCCAAGGGTTGGGAGGCCGCAAGCCTTCACGCCGCCATCCTGTTCTGGTGGGCTGGGGTCCATCGCAGGATGGCCCGTAACCGCGCTTCGATCTGGCGCTTCATCTCGAATGGATCCAGGGCGTCCATCTGGCGTTGCAGTGTGGCTATCTTGTGCGGCTCGACCGTGCCGCTGGCCTTGAGTCGGTCAAAGGGGGTTTGCGGCCTGTCGTAACGACGCAGGAGCCTGCTGCCCTCCCGGCGCTTCTCCACGAGCCGCATGGCCGGGCAGAAGAAGTTGCGCCACGGGTTCCAGATCTCGCGGTAGAGCGCGTCGAGCAACTCGGCCTGCCGCGGATCGCCCAGGCGGCAGTAGCCGACCAACTGGCGCACGTGGGTCCAGTTCTTCTGCTCGACCCGCGCATTGTCGTTCTTGCGGTAGGGCCGGGAGCGGGTGAAGGCCACCTTGCGCTCCCGCCGGTGGAAGTAGGCCACCAGATGGTGGTTGAGAAACTCGCTGCCGTTGTCGCAGTCAAAGCCCAGGATCGGGAACGGCAGATCGGCTTCCACCGCCGCCACCCGCTCGCAGACGGCGTGCCCGCCCTTGTTGAAACAGGCCCGGTTCTCGGTCCACTGGCTCAGCACGTCGGTGAAGGTCAGGCTCCAGACGTGGTCCCCGGCAGTGCTATCGCCGCAGTGGGCCACCGAATCGGCCTCTATCCAACCGGGGGCCTGGATGTCGCGGTGCTCCACCAGCACCGGGATCTGGGAGCGCAAAAGCGTGCCCGGCCGGGTGCCGCAGCGGGCCCGTCTGCCGGCCGCGGCCCGGTGTGGCGCCAGCAGCCGGTCGATGCTCGATGGGCTCATGCCCAGCAACCGGTCCCGCAGCCCGCCATCCAGCCGGCCCTTGCGGGCCTCGTAATGGGGCAGCCATAAAGGCAGCGCCGCCGCCAGGCGCTTGCCGCAGGGTTGCTCGGCGGCAAACCAGATATCCTTGAGAACCCGGGCCTCCTCCGGCCCGTAGCGCCGCCGTGGACCGCCGCGCCGCGAGCCCGCGCCCCAAGGCCCATCTGGCCCCCCATCAGTTTGATCGCGTGTTTGCGGCTCACACCGCAGACCTCGCACACTTCATCCAAGAGCCGGCCCCGACCTTGCCGGCCCCGACCCGCATACCGCTGCCGGGCCACCTTCAGAAACTCGTACCGGCTCGATTGGCTCATCTGAAATGACATCCTCCCGGTGTCGCCAGTTGTGAGGCAACGATCCAGAATGACCGCCTCCAGCACCCCGGCTCCGGTGTCGTTTCATTTGAGTCAATTCGGGGTCTGGTAGGGGCGATTGACAATGGTGGCACAGGCATTTAAGAAGATACGATGATGTCGTGGAGTCGGCAGGTGGCGGTGTGCGCAGTGGTGGCCGCATGGTGGGTCTTGGCCTCGCCCCAGGGGTTGGCCGCGGGGCCAAATTTCGAGCTCGGGAAAGTGACTGAGTATGTCAACGATCCGGAATACACCCGGACGCGCAACCTCGAGGACGACAGCCTCAAGTTCGAGAAGAAATACCACGAGTATGGCGCCGTGACGTCCGCGCAGAGGAAGGCCAAGCGGGGGCACTATTTTTACGTGAAGTGGCTGGCGAGGCAGCCATCGAAGGACATCAAGGTGCGGTTCGAGTATCGCCAAAAGGAGACGAAGGCCAAGGTGTACGCGCTCGAGGTCGATTATCCCGAGGCCAAGGGATGGAAGAGGAGCGTTTTCAGCGTCGTGGGCGACGCTTATGAGAAGCAGGGTCTGGTGACGTGCTGGCGGGTGCTGCTGATGCAGGCCGGGCAGGTCGTGGCGGAGAAGCGCTCGTTCATCTGGTGATGATGCGTGCGGGCCTAGGCTCGGCGTACCGGGATTCGCGATGTTCAGCCTGATGCAGCGTGGCGGCCTACTGATGTGGCCGATCCTGATCGGCAGCGTGCTGGCGCTGGCGATTTTCCTGGAGCGCCTGATTCACTATCGTCGGCAGACGCTGAACGTGGGTGAATTCCTCAAGGGGGTGTGCCATCTGGTGCGGCGTCGGCGATTTCCCGAGGCCCTCGATCGCTGCGAGGAGGCCCATGGGCCGGTGGTGCAGGTGGCGCATGCGGCGATACGCCACCACAGGTTGCCCCGGGCGGAGCTGAGGGAACTGGTGCAGGAGGTCGCGCAGTTGCAGGTGCCGCGGCTGGAGCAGCACCTGGGCGTGCTGGCGACGATTGGGCACGTGACGCCGCTGTTGGGATTGCTGGGCACGGTGACCGGCATGATACAGGCTTTCGCGCAGGTGCAGGCGAAGGCCGGGACCGTGACCGTGGCGGATTTGGCGGGCGGAATCTGGGAGGCGCTGATCACCACGGCGGCGGGGTTGGCCGTGGGCATCCCAGCATACATAGCGTACAATTATCTGGTGACGCGAATGCACGGGTTGGTGCGCGACATGGAGCGGGCCGGGATCGAGATCGTGCAGGCGCTGGGCGAGCATGCCCAGATCATCGATTTCGAGGAGGCGGCGGGCGAAACGGCGCGCTCGGTGGAGGGCACGGCGAAGTCGGGAGGCGCGTCGTGAAGGTGCAGTCCTCCGTGCGGCTGCTGGACGGCCCATTCAGCCTCGCGCCGCTCATCGACGTGGTGCTGCTGCTGTTGATATTCTTTCTGCTCAGTTCGACATTCGTGATGCAGCCCGGCGTGAGGATCGATCTGCCCACGGGTTTGACGGGACTTGGCAGCCCGCATGCGAGGCGGGTGCTGACGATAACGTCGGCCGGGGAAATCTATTTTGACGAGCAGGTGACGGACCTCGGGGCGCTGCCCGCGAGCCTCGAGGCATTTGCGCGCAAGGCGGTGGACCAGACGGTGGTCATCAAGGCGGACGTTCGGGTGCCGCATGGCACGGTGATGGAGGTATTGCGACGGGTGTTGGCCAGCGGCCTCGATGCGGTGGTGGCCTCGCGGGAGGGCGAGGACTAGGAATCTGTCGGGCTTAGGCCGACAGATTTCTCTGGCAAAATCGCCTGTTTGTTTGAAGGTGAACGAGTTAGACGAAATGGCAGGGCCCGAGGTCAGGGTGGTGATCGGACGATCCCTCTTGTTCCGCATGTGTCGCAAGCAATTAAGTGCCAGGCGGTTTTGCTTACTAGCAGCCTGGCGGACTTTCCAAAGTCCGACAGGCTGCTAGGGGGTGCGCCGTGGTGGGCATTCATCCGCTGGAGATGGTCTGGGGCTGGTGGGCGCCCCTAGAGAGATTCATTGGTCCCGAGAGGCGCCTGTTCAGCCTGTTGCTCATCTTATCGTTGGTGATCCATGGGGCGGGTCTGGCGCTGGTGGGTGTCGAGACTCCGCCGGGATCCACGTCGTTCCTCGTGGGTCCGACGGTGACGGTGTTGCCCCTTGCAGAGGCGGCAGGGGCTGGTCCTGAATCGCTTCGTCTGAGCCTTCGGCTCGAGGATCCGAGCGATATCGCCCTGCCCAGATTAGTCTCGCTGTTTGCTCACGCGAATCCGCCGGCGGCCGTGGCCGCGCCATTGGAACCGGCACAACCGGAGGTGCTTGCTGCCCGGCCTGTGCTGCCGGCAGAGATTGGTGGCCTTGACGCGATGGCCGCGCGGATGGCATTTGGGCGCCCCCATCCGGCGCAGGTGCCGCTGAGTGACCCGACGCCATCTGGGGCAGAGGCGCGAGTGCTGGTCGGATCCCTTCTTGCGACGAGGTTCGTGGGTGGTGCGCCGCGCCTGGAAGCCCTCCGCAGGGAGCGGCCATTGGATGGGCCGACGGTCTTGAGCGTTGGCGTCGGCCCCGAAGGGATGGTGCGGGAGGCCGTGGTCGTGACGTCGTGTGGGGCGCCCGAGCAGGACGCGGTAGCCCTCCGATTGATTCGGGGATTGAGATTCGCCCCGGTTGAAGACCGGGACACGGTTTGGTCGCCGGTGGCGTTCTACTGGTCTGAGGGGGGATCGGCCTCCGTGGGGGGCCCATGACCTTGGCGCCGCAGGATGCCTTTCATGTTTACGTGATCGGTTTCACGTCCCTAATAATACTCCCTTGGCTGGCGGGCGCGGTCCGTGCCAGGCGCCTCCGGTTCGAGGCCCGGCGGAAGGCGGAATGCCCGTTGTGCGGCAGGGTTGCAAACCCGGAGCCCGCTGTGTCGCGGGTGAAGTGCCGGGGTTGCGGCGTGTCGTTCGAGCTGAAGCCAGAGCAGATGTAGAGGGAGAGCGAAGTATGGCAGAGTGGATCGGGATAAACAGAAAGGCGCGGGTCACCTACGGGTTCGATGAGATCGCGCTGGTGCCGGGCGACGAGACGATCAACCCAAACGAGGTCGATACCTCGTTCCGCATCCCGCGCAAGAATGGCGACCACATCGAGCTTTCCATACCGATCTTGGCCAGCGCGATGGACGGTGTCACCGACGTCCGTTTCTGCATTGAGATGGGCAAGCACGGGGGCCTCGGCGTCATCAATCTCGAGGGCGTCCAGACCCGCTACGAGAATCCGTCCGATGCGCTCGATCAGATCGTCAAGGCCGATCCCGATCAGGTGACCTCGCTGATCCAGAAAATCTACACGCAGCCGATCCAGGAGGACCTGATCGCGAAGCGCGTCCGCGAGCTGAAGGCGGGGGGCGTGATCGCGGCGGTCAGTTCCATCCCGCAGAAGGCGGAGCGCTTTGCGGCGATCGCGCAGGAGGCGGGGGCGGATATCTTCGTGGTGCAGTCGACGGTCTCGACGGTTCGGCACATCTCCAGCGAATACAAGTCGCTGGACCTCGAGGCGTTCTGCCGCGACGTGTCGATGCCAGTGATCATCGGCAATGCGGTGACCCATGACGTGACCCTCGAGCTGATGGAGTGCGGGGTGGCCGGAGTATTGATTGGCGTGGGTCCTGGGGCGGCGTGCACTTCTCGTGGTGTCCTGGGCCTGGGCGTGCCGCAGGTCACCGCGACGGTGGACTGTGCCGCGGCGCGCGATTATTACTTCAAGCAGTCGGGGCGGTACATCCCGATCATCACTGACGGCGGCATGTCGAAGGGTGGGGACGTGTGCAAAGCGCTTGCGTGCGGGTCGGACGCGGTGATGGTGGGTTCGGCGTTCGCGCGGGCCGAGGAGGCCCCGGGCAAGGGCTTCCACTGGGGCATGGCGACGCCCCACGCCAACCTCCCGCGTGGCACGCGGATCCGCGTGGGTGTGAGCGGTACGCTCAAGCAGATACTCTTTGGGCCCGCGACACAAGATGACGGGTCGCAGAACCTCGTGGGCGCCATCACGACGTGCATGGGCAACGTCGGGGCGAGCGACATCCGGGAGTTCCAAGAGACCGAGATCATCATCGCGCCCGCCATCAAGACGGAGGGCAAGCTGTTCCAGACCGTCCAGGGCGTCGGCATGGCGCGGCGATAGGTATCCGACGGGCGTCGGGCGACAAGCGTCTCAAGGGATCATGGAAGTCATCGGCATCCTGGATTTCGGGTCGCAGTACACCCAGGTGATCGCGCGGCGGGTGCGCGAGTGCGGTGTCTACACGGAGATTTTTCACCACGCGACGAAGGCGCGGGTGCTGCGCGAGCGGGGCGTGAGGGGGATCATCCTGTCGGGCGGGCCGGCGAGCGTCTACGCGAGGCGTGCGCCGAAGATGGATCCCGCGGTGCTGGGCCTCGGAGTGCCGGTGCTCGGGATCTGCTATGGGTTGCAGATGATAGGCAAGCTGTTGGGCGGCGCGGTCGCGCGGAGCGACCACCGCGAGTACGGCAAGGGCACGATCAAGTTCCGGGGCCGGCGGTCGGAGTTGTTGGTGGGGGTGACCGCTGGGTCTCAGATCTGGAACAGCCACGGGGATCGCCTTGAGCGGTTGCCGGAGGGGTTCCGGGTGGCGGCGGTCTCGGAGAATTCGCCGTATGCTGCGGTCGAGGACACCGGGCGGCGGATCTTCGGGCTCCAGTTTCACCCGGAGGTGTCGCACACCCCCGAGGGGAAAAGAATTCTATCGAATTTCGCGCACCGGATCTGCGGGTGCCGGTCGGAGTGGACGATGCGCAACTTCATCGAGCACACGTGCGAGTCGGTGCGCGCGCAGGTCGGTCGGGGCCGCGTCATCCTTGGTCTGAGCGGCGGCGTGGACTCAAGCGTGGCCGCGGCGCTGCTGCACGAGGCCATCGGCGACCAGCTGCACTGCATTTTCGTGGACAACGGGCTCCTGCGCAAGAACGAGGCGCGGCTAGTGGAGCAGCTGTTTGGCAAACACATGCGCATCCGCCTCAAGTGCGTGGATGCTTCGAAAGGGTTTCTGCGGTTGCTTCGGGGGGTCACCGACCCCGAGCGCAAGCGCAAGATCATCGGCAACGAATTCATCAGGGTATTCGAACGTGCGAAACGTTCGGTGGGCAGGGCGAGGTTCCTCGCGCAGGGCACCCTCTACCCCGATGTCATCGAGAGCGTGTCGATCGGCGGCAATCCTGCCGCGCTTATCAAAAGCCACCACAATGTCGGCGGGCTACCGAAGGACATGGACTTCGAACTGGTCGAACCCCTGCGGCAACTTTTCAAAGATGAGGTCCGGCGGGTGGGCGAGGAACTGGGTCTTCCCAGAGAGATCGTGTGGCGGCAACCGTTTCCCGGCCCGGGGCTCGCCGTCCGCTGCCTCGGGGAAATCACCCCGGAAAAGCTGGAGATCCTACGCAACGCGGACTGGGTGGTCATCGACGAGATGAAGTCGAGCGGTTGGTACGGCAAGGTCTGGCAGTCGTTTGCGGTGCTGTTGCCCGTCCGCAGTGTCGGGGTTATGGGCGACGAGCGTTCTTATGACTACACCATTGCGGTCCGTGTCGTAGAGAGCCAGGACGGCATGACTGCGGATTGGGTCAAGCTGCCCTATGAGCTTTTGGGGCGGATCTCCAGCCGCATCATCAACGAGGTCAAGGGCGTCAACCGCGTGACCTTCGACATCACATCCAAGCCCCCGGGCACCATCGAGTGGGAGTAATCGGGGAGGCTCCGCCGCGTCGGCAACGCCACCGCCTCCCGCCAGGAATCGCGGTGGCATGGCCGATCCGGCCCGCGGGGCCGCGGGCCCTCCCGGGAGGCGATGGTCGAACGCGTGCGGGTCGTCTGCAGCCGAAGCCTGCCCAACGTGAAAGTCGAGATCGGCCTCGACGGAAAACATTTTGTCGAGGTGTGTGACTCGGGTGGTTATCCCGCGACCGAGGACGTGCTCGATGCCGGTCTGAAGTTCCTTCCGCAGAAAGCTCGCTATGCGCGCCTGATGATCGGCTGAGGGGTAGCAATCCGTTGCGACTCCGTGCATTGCCCGCACGCCGCACACCATCGGGCGCCTGTCGGGGTGACGCCTTGTGCCGCCGCGGCGTGCGATCTAGCATGCTCGCCATGGGAAAGATCCTGCCGCTGGTTGCCGCGTGCCTTTGGGGACTGTTGCCGGCGTTGCGTGGCGCGGTGGAGCCCAAGGGCGCCGATTCCGCGGCCCGGATCGTGAGGATCGGGCACTATCAGTGCGCCTGCCATCAGGGCGACTTCGAGGCAAATCTCGCCACCGTCCGGAGGGGCCTGGACCAGGCCGACGACGCGAAACTGGACATCGTCTCATTTCCCGAATGTTTTCTCACTGGGTACTACCTGAAGGAGGCGGATGCCCGGGCGAACGCCTTCGCGGTGAACTCTCCCAGCATGAAGAGGGTTCTGGCGATGAGCGTTGGCCGGGATGTCGTGATCCTGGTTGGTTTCAACGAACTCCGCGGCGACAAGCTCTACAACACGGTGGCGGTCCTCGAGCGTGGCGAGTTGCTCGGCCGATACAGCAAGGCGCTGCCGTACGAGGGCTACTTTGAGCCCGGGAGAGAGTTTCCCGTTTTCGAGAAAAAGGGTCTGAAGTTTGGCGTCGTTATCTGTTCCGATGGTGGTTACATCGAGCCGGCGCGCATCCTGGCCCTGAAGGGCGCGCGGCTGATCTTTGCGCCGCACTTCAATTTTGTCTCAGATCCCGTGGCACACTATGTGACGGTGCGGCACGATCACATCGCCCGTGCCGTGGAGAACGGCGTCTATTTCCTGCGCGGCAACAACATCGTCGATGGCGCTCGGCTCGAGGGACTACGCGACGCGGGCACCGGCTACGGCGACAGCTATCTGTTGGATCCCAACGGCGATATCGTCGCGGCCGCGGGCCTTTCCCACGAGCGTCTGATGACTTACCAGCTGGACTTGGATCAGAAGTATCGCGCCCCGTGGAACCGCCGGAGCATCAAGTCCGGCGTCGAATTGATGGAGCCGCTACAGAAGGCGCTCGAGTCGCATCGGGTCTCTCCGAAAAAGGATTGAGCGGCGATGCTGGTGTTCGGACGAGCGTGAGCCGTCTCAAAGGTCTGGGCGCGGCAGTGCCCATGGGTCGCGCATCGGGCGCCACTCGAGCAGCCGGTTCGCCGCCTCATCGTTGAGGAAGTGCTCGGAGGCCGGATCCCATGCGAGTTTCCGCCCGAGCCTCACGGCTATGAGCGCGAGTTGGCAGAGGGTGTCGGAGCGGACGGCGGTCTCGATGTCGCAGATGGCGCGCGCGCGGTTACGTATCGCGTCGATGAAGTTGCGGGTATGATCATTGCTGGCCGGCAACGTGATGGGCATGGTGCCGCACCTATTCCCCGGATCGCGCAGGAGATTCTCGTCGCTGGCCTCGATCAGGCCGCGTTTGACGTGAACCCACCCGGATTCGCCGACAAAGCGTATGCCGTGAGCGAATCCCGGGGTGCCTTCGCTGGCAAAGATGACTGGCGTGGCCCGCGCAAATTCGAATCGGACTCGCCATCGCTGGACCGCGTCAAAGGCACCCTCTTTGGGGAACTCGCCGTTGCCCTCAATCGTGCGGGGGCCGGTCGCGTCGGTGCCGTTGCCCCACTGCGCGATATCCATGTGGTGGATGCCCCAGCAGGAGATCATGCCCAGAGAAAAGTTGGTGATGTTCTCGTGGTTGTCCCGCTTGAGCTTCTCTTCACAGAACGGGGTCATCGGCGCCGGCCCGACCCAGCGGTCCCAGTCCACCCAGTCGGGCACGGGTTGCTCGGCGAACGTGGGGCCGCTCTTGCCGCCAGGCGCACAGACGAGGATCTCCCTCATTTCGCCCAGTCGCCCATTGAGGGCCAGTTCACTCGCCCAGCGGAATTTCAGGTCGGAGCGCTGCTGCGTCCCAAACTGGAAGACGGCGCCCTTCTTCCGGACCGCATCCCGGACGATCGAGGCCTCGCGAAAAGACATGGCCATCGGCTTCTCATGGAAGATGTGCTTGCCGCGCAGGATGGCGTCGGCCGACGGGATGCTGTGCCAGTGGACGGGCAGGGCCATGAGCACCGCGTCGATAGAGGGGTCGGCGTTGAGTTCCCTGAAGTCGGCATGGATCTTGACGTCGGCGCTGCCGTAGCGTTCCGCGATGATCCTCGAGGCCCTCTCGATGTTGCGGCGGTTGACATCGCAGATGGCGGTGACGCGCACGTCGTCCTGTGCGAGGAAATTGCCCATGTCGCCCCGGCCCTGCGCGCCGACGCCGATGACGCCGACGGTGATCTTGTTCGAGGGCGGTGTCTTGCCGGGGCCGCCGAGGGCCCGTCCGGGGATGACATGGGGCGCGACGCCGGTCGCGAGAAGGCTTTTGAGAAACGAACGGCGCGTCGGGCTGCGCGGTGCAAAGACTGATGCGCTCATCGGGTGATTCCTATTTGCCGAGCGTGAAGTCCGGGAGCCTGACGATCCTGCCACCGCGCAGCGCGGACTGGTGCGCGCAGAGGCCGACGCAGGTCCAGTTGGCCGACTGTCGCGCGCTCGGGAACGGATCGCGGTCCTCGGCCACGGCCGTGGCGAACTCGTGGGCCAGGTGCGGGTGGCTGCCGCCATGGCCGCTGCCCTGCGTGAAGCTCAGGTGCGTCTTTTTGCTGGCGTCGTAGACGCCGCGTGTCGTGTACCTCGCGATGGCGGAGGGCAGGAGCCGTGCGTAATCCGGGCATTTGACTCTTTTCGGGATCTTGGGCTCGGGGCGCTTGGCCGTGTGGATGATCAGGGGCTCGTGTTCGATCAGCGGCCATTCGACGGATTTCTTGCTGCCATAGACATCGAAGCTTTCGCGGTATTGCCGCGCGGTGTCGAAGAGCGAGCGGTAGATGCGGGCGCTGAGGTCGGAGTCCCGAAATCTGATATGCGTCGTCTCCACTGCGAATGGCGAGTCATATTGGCCGATGAGTTCCTTGCGGATCGTGCCCGAACCGAAGCAACTCACGTACTCGGCATCCTGCCGGAGCAGGCCCGCGACAGGGCCGACGCAATGCGTGGCGTACCACATCGGCGGCAGGCCGGGCCAGTAATTCGGCCAGCCATCCATGTCCTGCTGGTGGCTGGCCTGAAGGAATTGGATCTTGCCGAGTTCGTCTCTCTCGTGGAGTTCCTTGATGAAGAGGAACTCGCGTGAATACACCACCGTCTCCATCATCATGTATTTGAGGCCGGTCGCCCTCACTAGCTCTACGATTCTTCTGCAGTCCGCTATGCTCGTGGCCATGGGCACCGTGCACGCCACATGTTTGCCGGCTTTCAGCGCTGCGATGGACATCGGCGCATGGTCGGGGATGGGCGTATTGATGTGGACCGCGTCGACGTCGGGGTCTCTGAGTAGGCGTCGGAAATCGGTGTGGCGGCGCGCGACCTCGAAATAGTCGCCCACGGCGTCGAGCTTCCGCGGGTTTCGCTGGCAGATGGCAGCGCAGCGGGTGCGGGGATGCTTTTGCCAGATGGGGATAAATTCGGCCCCGAAGCCTAATCCGACGACGGCCACGTTGATCTTGTTCCCGGAGGTTTTTGCCATGCGAGCAGTCTCGCCGTCCGCGGAGGGTGCGGCCATGAGGTCTTGCGCATTTCGATTGAGGTTTTTTGAGGCGTGGCGTGGCCATTGCCGAAGGGAGAGCGCGCGCTTATGCTATCGGCGTGGGTCGTGCGCCCGGCTCCATGAAGAAGGTCGCCCTGCTGATCGAGACGTCCAACGCGTACGCCCGGGGGCTGCTCCGGGGAATCGTGGCGTACATTCGAGAGCACCGACCGTGGTCCCTCTATCTGGCGGAGCACGGGCGGGGCGACCATCCTCCAAAGTGGCTCAGGGGCTGGCGGGGCGATGGCATCATCGCGCGCATCGAGACGCCCGCCATGGCCAACGCCCTGCGCCCGATGAAGGTCCCGGTCGTGGACGTCAGTGCCGCGCGTCTGATCCCCTCTCTGCCATGGTTCGAGACCGATGATCCCGCGTTCTCGCAAGCGGCCTTCGAGCACCTGCGCGAGCGGGGCTTCACCCGGTTTGGCTACTGCGGCGATCCTCGCTTCAACTGGTCGCGCTGGCGCGAGGAGCATTTCCGGCGCGCGGCCGAAGTGGAGGGAGCCCAGTATTTCGCGTACCGGCCCGCGCGGCGGTTTCCGCGCGATGACGCCGCGCAGGTGGAGGACATCGCGCGTTGGCTGCGCAAGCTGCCGCGGCCGATCGGGATCATGGCCTGCTATGACCTGCGGGGGCAGCAGGTGCTTGACGCGTGCCGACGCTGTGCCATCGCGGTGCCGGACGAGGTCGCGGTCATAGGCGTGGACAATGATGAATTGCTTTGCGAGCTGTCACACCCGCCGCTGACCAGCGTGATCCCCAACACCTATCACACGGGCTACGGCGCCGCAGCCTTGCTGGACGAGCTGATGTCGGGAAAGAGGCTGCGCGCCGAGACGCACCTCGTGCCCCCGGTTGGCATCGCGACACGCCAGAGCACCGACGTGGTTGCCATCGAGGACCGCCCGGTGGCGATGGCGATGCGGCACATCCGGGAGCACGCCTGCGATGGCATCAACGTCCGGGACGTGCTGCGTGCGGCACCCCAATCCAGGAGGCGCCTGGAGGGGGCTTTCCGGCGCCTGTTCGGCCGCACACCCCACGAGGAGATCCTCCGGCTGCAGCTCGACCGCGTGAAGCAGCTGTTGGTCGAAAGCGATCTGGCCTTAACGGAGGTTGCCGAGCGGGCCGGGTTTGCCCACGTCGAGTATCTGAGCGTCGTATTCAAGAAGCGGTTCGGGATGCCCCCGAGCCGCTATCGTGAACGAAACAGGCCCGGCCGATCGGGCAGGGGATTGTATGCTCTGGGCGATGGGCCTTGATTCTCCGATCGCAAAATGGGGGGCGGCGGACCAAGCCGACTCTGGGGCAACGGCTGGGGAGCCTCAGGGCGTGATGATCGTCGGCCTTCTTGCTTTCAGCGTGACGGGCCCCATCAGGCCGGAAGGGAGGGGTGGCTCGCTGGGTCCCCTGAGGCAGTTGAAGAGCGTGGTGACCGCCTTCACCTCCAGTTGATTTTCTCCGTGCTTGAGGGCGGACCGCAGAGAATACTCATGGCGGCCATACCACCGGACTCCCAGGGGCACCCCGTTGATCGAGGCCTCGGTGAGGCACTTGGGCGCGTCGCCCAGATCCAAGAGAAGAGAATCGTCCTCGGACTTGTCCCACGCGAAGCGGGCGCGGTACACGGCCTCGCCGGCGAACCGGTTGAGGCGTTCCTCTTTGATCTGGTGCAAGTCGGTCAATTCGAAAGGCGCCACCTCAAACGCGTCGCCGTTGGCCGGGTCGAAAGACGCGGACCACGGCCCGGCGATGTGCTGGATCACGATCGGCTCGACCGGCATCTGTGGGCTGGGGCCGCGCCATGCGCTTCCTTCGCCGGTCACCAGGAGCAACGAACCCGCCGGCGGCAGAAGAACGAGCACCCGGCCTCGGCCGTCAGCCGGGAACTCGCTCCTGCAGCCGCTCTCCGGATCCCAGCGTTCGACTCGCCTCAAGCCGGATGGAAGCGCGGCGTGGGCTGTGACGTCGGATGTTGTCGTGTTGACAAAAAAATACAGTTCGCGCCCATCCTCGTGGCGGTAGTGGATCTGGTAGAGGCCCGCCCGGGGGTTCTCGTATTGCACCGATCGCGAGATTCTGAGGTCCGCCAGCAGCCTGTCGGCCCATGCGAGACATTGCTCGGTGCTTGTGCTGCTGCGCCACTGATTCATGAGATTCACCCAGGACACCTCCCCGTCAGCGCCCAGCGATCTGCCGGGCGCATTGCGGGCAAAGACGTTCGCGGGATGCTCCCGCAATAGATTCTGGACGATCCCTCGGATCTTCCGGTCATTGGCAGGGGCGTCTTGCATGCCTGGACTGCGTTCTGGGACGCCACCAGCGAACACGATCCTGCCGCCGGCCCTGGCGTAGCGATCCAGGGCGTCGGCCGTCGCCGGGATGAGCGTCCGCGCCCCCAGCACCACGAGCGCATCGTAGCGCATGGGTCCGAAGGAGATCTTCCCATCAGAATACGTGGCTTGCTGGAGAACCTGATCGCTCACGTAATCCGCGTTGGCCCCGCACTGGTTGATCCACCGCCAGACCTGATGCGCCCAGGGCGGATCGAGCTGGAAGGGGTTCCGGTCAAGGCCGGCCCGGCCCCACACATCCGATGTCCGGAACAGCAGCGCCACCTGCGCCACGGGTCGCGAGGATTGAAACACCGCCGAGAGCCGGGCGTTGTAATCCATCCACCGGCGCATGTAGGGCCACCAGGGATTATGCTCGCTGAAGTAGGTGCCGTACTGGCTTCGTCCGGGGAAAGGCTCGTTGGCCGGCGAGTAGCAGAATCCATGCAGGAAGCTGTGATTGATGCCGCAGACGAAGTTGAAGTCGTCGGCGCGCTTGAGCATGTCGAGCGTCTCCTGGAACATGCCCTCCACGACGGTTGCCGCCTCAGTGCTGGCGATCCGTCGGCCGGCCTGGTGCGCGCCGGATGAAGTGTACTTCTGCCAGACGGGCCAGCCGTGGACGTCGGGGTCGCGGCCGGCGGCGGGCCGGGAGAAAAGCCAGTTATTTCCCTCCGGAATGTCCGGAATGCGGTAGCCGTCCTCGATGCCATAAAACCACGGTGAGCCGTAGGCCTGCCATCGGCAGAGGACACGATTCTCGTGACACCAGCGATAGAATGGATGGGCCAGCCCATCGAGAAACAGGTCGGTCAGCGTCCGACAGTAATCGTAGCGGACCCGGGCGATGGTCTCGTCGAGAGGTCTGGCGGCGGCGGTTGGCGGCGCCTTCCGGCCGCCCGGCATGTCGAGCACGAGCGGCAGGTAGGGCATCAGGTCGTAGCCGCATCGGCGCTCGAACTCTTCCGGTAGGTTCGGGGTCCAGTTGGCCTCGCTGATCTCGATGCTGTCGCAGTACATCGCCCGGAGGCCGTTGTCGAGCCGGCCGCCAAGCGCCGGCGACACGCGGTCGGCGAAACCCTTGAGATAGTTCTCGATTGCCCGCGGATCGAAGTGGTCGGGCACCCTCCCGAATTCGGGCTGGCTCTTCACGCCGGCCGAAAGCCGGACGATGTATAGGATGTGTCTGCCCGCGGGCACGTCCACCCCGGGCGATCCGTCGCCCGCAACTGCGGCGGTGACGTCCCTGGCTTCTTCGATTTCATCGATCGGCTCGGGTGCGAGCTGGGCCAGCAGTATTCGCGAGACCACCTTCTTTTCCGCGTTGCGACGCCCGCCCCTGGCGGCTTTCCCCCCGGTCGGCCCTGGAAGCGCAAACTTCGCGGGTCCATCGATGTGATGGATCTCAAGGTTGACCTTGTGCAGGCTTTGCTCCAGCGGGACCCAGTCGCCGCGAAACGGCCACGTGGCGTTGGCACTCAGATCCAAGAACATGGTCTCCCGCCGCGCCGCATCGGCCGCCGCGCGCAGCAGCACCAGCCATTCCGGGCTGAGATAGGCCGGATCGCTACGCCAAGGGATGATGTGGGCGCCGCCCAGCCCCGCCTCCTTCAGCACGCGAATTTGGCGGCCCATCTCCGCCGCCGTGAGCCCGCCCTTCCACCACCAATAGCACGAGGCCCTGGCCTCGGGCGGTGGATTCCGGAACGAATCCCACAGCACGTCGGTGCCCGGTCCGGTGGCCTGGGCGGACACGGCAGCCGCCAGCGCAGCCAGCGGCGCGGTCGCGATCCGAAACTGCTTCATGGTCATGACTCCGGCAATGGATTCAGTCGGCGGCGTGTTTTGGCGGCGGCACCAAATCCGGGCGAAAGGGCTGCATTTGGTGATGCCCTCGTTGGGATGTGCTCGGAGGTACATCCATCGTTCCGAATGTCCGTTCTACTGAAGCTGGCGCCCGCCCAGCTTGCGGTAGTTTTCGATGGGGTAGACCGCATAGGCGCAGCAACGGAGTTTCATTTTGGCATCCTCGCCGAAGCGCAGGATCGACGAGGGCGACAGGGTTCCCGTCGTGCCGTGAAAATAGAAGTGCGTCTTCCATTTCTTGGGGATGCGGTAATCGTCGATGCGGATGGTTGTGCCGTCCTTGAACCTCATGCTGATGGCGTACGTGGTGTCGAGGTCCACGATGAAATCGGCGGTGTGGTGGCCGTCGCCCTTGCCGCCGGTGCGGGAGAAGGGCTCGGTCTTCTTCTCGACGACGGTGCCGTCTGCCGCGGTCAACTTGACCGTGGCGCCCTCGGCGACGGAGAGGTCCACCCTGTAGTCCGACGGATCCTCGTTCAGCCGCATGCCCGTGACGACGATCACCGCGCGGTCCTCTTTGTAGGCGGCCTCGCGAGACTTCTTGGGAGGGGCGGGGTGGAGCAAGGCGGCGGCCAGCGACATCGTGACCGCGAGGCAGATTGCATGACGCATCCTCATGGGTTTCCTCATTCGAAGACGATCTCCCTGCCGACGGTAACACCCTTCAGAAAATCGAAATAGTTGTTGCAGTTTTGGCTGGTGATCCGGGAGCCGTTGATGATCAGGTTGCGAAACGTCACTCGGCCGATGGGTGCGTTGGCGTCGCCTTCGAGCCCGAATGTGGATTTTCTGGCGATGTGGGGGGTGGTCACCGTGACGTTCTCGAAGAGGACGTTCTCGTATGCCGGGCCACCGCCCTCGGCGCGGACTGGCATCAGGAATAGGAGGGGGACAAAGGGGGCCTCGATCAGGAAGTTCCTGAAGACGGAGTTCCTCACGCTCCCGCGCGAGATGTTCACCGTCTGCCTGCTGGCGGGGTTATTGAACGCGATCACCCGAAGGCCATCGACGACGCAGCCGTCGGGCTCGCGGATCCAGAGCGGCTCGGCGTTGTTCAATTGCCAGACGGTATAGTTGCGCACGCGGGCTGGGCCACCGACCTTGAGGTTCGTGTCGGCGGCCATGACGAAGCAGTCGTCGATGTGCCAGCCGTCGTACGGCTCGGATTTTGGCACTTCGCGGGTGAACCCGTCCGTGTTGCCGTGCCAGGCGCCGACGACGGCCACGTCCTTCACCGGCGCGGTCGAGTGGCTGATGTGGTTGTGCGGGTCCGAGATCTGAATTCCCTCCATCCGGACGCCCTTCTCCAGCGTGGTGAAGTAGGGCTCATCGCCCCAGCGCTGCTTGGCGCCCGACATCGTCCCGCGCCCGCGCAGGAGGGCCATTTCGGCAATGGGCGGGCGCCGCCTGTCGGCGCTGAAGATGCCGTAGACGTAGGACCCGCCGGCCAGGTAGGCTGTCTGCCCGCTCTTGAGCACGATGTAGTGGTTTGAGTCCTCCGGGTTGAACTTCGAGTAGTCGTGCACACCGGGTTCGAAATAGATGACCTTGGCTCTGGCGAAATCGTCAATGCCGCGGGGCTGGCCCGGTTTGAGTACGAGCGTGCCGGGCGCGCCTTTGTCAGGAACGCCGGTCTCGGGCGCCCGGGCGAATAGGAAAAGCGGGTTGCGATAGCCCTCAAACGCCTGTTTGGGATCGGCGGCCTTGAGCCTTTCCAGAGCCTGCAGGTGGTTTGGGACGATCGCGATCTTGGCGGGTTTGGCGAGCGTGAAGCGTATCGTATCGCTTCCCGCCAGCCGACAGTTGATCCCCAGGCCCGATGGAAAGATCCCGCAGCTTTTCAGGGGCAGGCCCAGGCCGTCGAGGGGCCGCTTGACCTTTACCTCGACCTCGACCGGCCCTCCGGAGAAATCGAAGTGCGTCCACGAGTGCGCGTAGGTGTCGCGGTTATCTTCGGGGCGCTTGTACTCGTTCGAGTGGGTGGTCAAAAAAGAGAGTTTGATGTACCTCCCCTCGGGATCCAACAACTTATCCACGGGGCGGTTATAGGAATGGTACGTGAACGGCTTCCACGCCTTGCCGTCGGCCGTGACGCTCACCTCGTAGTCGGGGGATGGGGCAATCTCGCCGCCCGGACCATTCCAGACGATAATCCGGTCGCCCGCGATGGCCGCGCCGCCGATGGCAGCGACTGCAATGAGCGTGACGATTCCTCTTCGGCCGAGGGTTGTTTTCATGGGTTCTCGTTTGGAAGGGAGGCTTTCACGGCGGTACGGCCCGGTAGAAACGGCGGGGGACGGTGGGTGCGTCGGGGTCGATCAATTGGAGCGCGCACCCGGTTGCGGCGACGGATTCCCATGGGGCCCAGTCTAGGAGGTTGGTGGAGGTTTCTATAGTGTACCGGTAGCCGGGCGTCCCGCGGAAGTATAGTACCAACCCGTCGGGGGTGGAGGCTGAGGCGGAGAGTTCCGGGTGGGCGATAGGAATGCCTATTTGCATGACGCCGTCGGCAATGGTGCCGCGTTTGTAGAGCGAGACGCCCTGGGGATACGTGATGGTATTCGTCGGTTGGCCTGGGAGGGCTTCCACCAGCGTCCAGGACTGGGCGTTGGTTCCTTCGTCCGCCTGCACGAGCGCGTTGGCCATGAGGAGGTTGGCGCAGTCGCCGTTGATTTCGATGTGGCCTTCCCCCATTGGGAGCGCGTCGCGCATAGCACCCGCGCCGTAGAGCGCGAAGTTCGTCGCGTTGTCGAGGAGCAGCATGGAGCACCCGCCCTCGCGCTTCCATCCGAGCCAGCGGATATTGGCGGAGTTGCGAATCTCGGCGTCATATCGTCGCTGGTCCCTCAAGCCACCTTCGAGGTTGAATCCGTAGAACCAGAGGGGCCGGGTGGTGCCGGTGACTCGGAGCGAGCGGTTCTGGCCGCCAGAGGGATAATCGTTCTTAACGTTCTCACGCCCGAGGCCCTCCGGGAAAAAGAAGTGTCGACCGCCAGCGTTTCCGCTGTAGCGCACGCAGGTGTAGAAGTTCGAGTTGATAGGCGGGCTGTGGTCGTACGGCCATTTGCCGCGCAGGTTGAATGTTTCGGAGGATGGACCTGCTCTCCAATGATAGAAGGTGAAGGGGTTCCGGTACAGGCTGATATCAGTGGTGATCGAGAGGTTGCCCAGGTAGGTCGTGGCATCGGCGTTGTCCTCGGTGCGGATGATATCGGTGGCGGCCGTCGGACGCCATGTCGGGTGGGTGCGTAATTCGCTCACGTAGGCTTTGGCAGCGCCGAAGAGCATCGTGTTGTGCCGCAGGGTGAGCGTATTCGTCAGCAGGAAGGCGCCGTATGACGTGCCGGCCGTGTTGAATTTCGGGATGAAGACACGCCCGTGGCCGGCGGCGCTGGCGTCGTCGATGGCCTGCTGGATGGCTGAGGTGTCGTCGAGAGTGTCGCCGGGGACGGCGCCGTAGGGCGGATCGGTCACGACGAGGGTGGGGGGGCTTCCAACGCCCTCGTAGGTTGGCATCCCGTGCCATGGCAGGTGGCGAGAGAGCAAACCGTGTGGTGGTGGGCCACTGTTGGGAATTACCATCTGTGCGCGTTCGGCATTCCTGTTGGTGACCCCGTCAATCATGCTGAGGGTCGTGAATGTCCATTTCCCGCCGCTTGTGGTCCGCTGGTCGGTGTATGAGTATTCGTCGATGCGGCTCCATGGGCCTGAGCCGGTGATCGAGGGCAGGGTCGTGCTCTTGACCAGGCTGGTTACGCTGCCCACGTACACATTTCGCAGGTAGAGGTTCTTGCCACCGGGGTTGGTGATGGCGGCGTTGGTTGACGGGCCTCCGGCGATCTCGATGCTGCCATCCAAGAGGGTCATGATATTCCAGCCGGTGTTGTTCGGTGCAGTGGAGTCCTTCACCTTAAACGCGGGCGCGTCGGCCTTCGTGATCTGGAAACCCGCCATGACCAGTGGCACAAAGTCGTCGTATTCGATGGCGGCGATCGACTGACCCGACAGCCGGGCGCCAAACACCGCCGAGCCGGAGCTGCCCACTGAGGGACTGGTGTTGATTCCGTAGCGACCGCCATCGACCTCGATGTTGACCGCGCCCCAATGAGCGCCTGGCAGTCCGTAGAATCCGGCGAACGCATTCGTTGCGCTGATCCGGACGTTGGCGATCAGTGAGCCCTGACACGCGGGAAAAGATACCCCCACCGTGCCGGGGTGGCCGTTGCAGTCGATGTCCAGATTGCGGAGTTCCCAGTTGAAGAGGTAGTCGGAGTTCACCACGTAGCCCGTGGGCGCCCCCAGCGGAGTCGAGTCGGGCGGATCCACCTGAGGAGCATTTGGGTAGTTTGTGGACTGGTAGAGGCGGTAGAGCAGCATCGGCCGTGGGATGCTTGTGTTGTCGAAATCTTTCGCGGGCGCGGATGCCAGCTTGATGAGCGGACGCGGTCCGATGCTGGACCCCTGAAGGATGTAGATGTGCGACTGGCACGGGTTGGCGCCGAGGGTGACACCCCCGAATCCGTTCGTGCTGCTGGCCAGGTGGAACGCCCGGCAGCGAAGCGAGTCCGAGATGACATAGGTGCCCGAGGGAAACAGGGCCACGAGATTGTTGCTGTAGGCATCGTCCACGGCGGCCTGGAGGCCCGCCAGCGAATCGCCCGTGCCGTTGGTGTCCACGCCAGGATAGTGGGTGACCACCAGAAAGCCGAGCCTATACCGCGGGTCGTCTTTCGCCGACTGGGGGATCACGGCCATGACCGGAATTGAAAGGCACGCCAGTCCGAATTGGATGCTAAGCAGCAGCGGGGAAAGGTGCGCGATTCCGACCGTGGAAGGCGGTCGCGCTCTTGGCTCAAAGTCTGCGCGTGAGGGGCGTGTCATTTTCGAACCAGATGGTGATGTTCCACAAGTTCCTGGATGGCGCCGGGTATGCTCGGGTGCCGACCGTGCGCACGCCATGAGGTTTTGCGCCTTTTGCTTGATGTTTTTGACCGCGATTGGCCGCGGCGTGCCCCCATCGGGTCGGTCCGATTCGATCAGGGGGATGGGAGGGCGGACTGCGCCCATGCGGAGGTCTCGCGATTGGCTTCGCCGATGATGGCGATGTTCTCCTGATCGGGGTGTTCCGAGGCATCGCGGAGGCCGCGGTTGCGGGCGCGGTTGCGTAGGTAGGCGCCACAGAGATGGGCCCCCACGCAACCGGGATTGGCTCGGAGCGCGCGCAGGGATTCGGCATACCATCGCCCGTCGTTGCGGAGGATCGGTTCGCCCGTGGCGAGATCCTTGGCCGGGGCGGTTTTCGCGCCGTCGGCCCACAGCACGGGCATCCCGGTGCGCGTGTGCCAGTCGGCGAGGTTCTTGGCGGGATCTTTGAAATCCTGGAAGCAGAGGATGGCCACAAAGGGTCTTGCCGCGTTGACGACCTCAATGGGCAGAGGCGCGTTGGCCTCGTATCGGTCGCCGAGGATCAGATGGTGCGGATCGTAGCGCCGGATCGCATCGTGCGTTACCTGATAATAGCGCGTGGCGAGCGCAGACAGCCCCTGGCGGCCCATGTCGGTCTTTAGCTTTTCGGGGTCGAAAAGCGGGCCCTTCCAGTGGTTGTCGGGCCGCGTGTGGACCCACATGGGGCAGTCGGTGTAGAAGTAGCCGATCAGTTTCGGGTCATCGGCGAATCGGGCGCATTGGCTGCGGGCGACGTAGTCGCACCATTCCTCGAAATCCTTGGAGAAGAAGTCCGGGTGGCGCGTCTCGTTTTCCCACTGGTGGATTTCCGCGAACGGCAGCAGATGGCAATAGGGGATGCCGAGCCACTGGTATTCCTCGAAGGTGAAAGAGGGCGAGTGGCGATGGATTTCGTGGCCCCGGGTGACGACCTCCTGAGTCCAGCCGACGGTGTTGAATCCCCACGCGCGCAGGTCGGGCGCCACGGACTCCCTCAGCCAGCGCTCCCGCGAATTGCCATATTTCTTTCGCCAGATATCGCCGTTGGGGGCATAGCGCAATGGCGAATCGTCGATGTGATTCAGGCCGAGCGAGAAGAACGGTGCGCCCTCTGGCGAGAACAACCACCAGCGGCCGCCGCGTTGCTCCAAGGTGAAAAAGGCGCTCGGTGCAGGCGCTCCGCCGCGGCCGGCGGTGGGACGCGTCAGGCAGGATGTCAGGAGGGACGATGCCGCAATGAAGCGCCGGCGGGTGATGGGGCGGCGGAGGTTCATGCTTTGATTCCAGCCTAGAGGCTGAACCCCAACACGGTGCCTCGGCAAAACAAAAAACCACGGCTGGCGGCCCGGGCGTTCGCGACCGACCTTGACCGGGAACCGTGCAACGGGTAACGGGTTACACGTGAGATCGATAGAGAGACCTGCGACATTTGGCGCGGGTCGTTGACAGGAGATTATGCAATGATATTCTCAGTGACCGTTCGGATGTCTGGGGTGCTTGCGGCGATGGTGTGGGCGGCGCTGTTGAGCAGTTGCGGCGTGGGGAGCGGGGCCGGATCACCGATGGATCTTACGTGCGAGCACCGGAGGGATCCGATCGGTTTGGATGATGCTGCTCCGAGGCTTTCGTGGCGCCTGGATGACGCCCGACGCGGGGCAAAGCAGACGGCGTACCGGCTTCTGGTGGCGACGACGGCCGCGGCGTTGGCGAAGGACTCTGGGGATCTGTGGGACAGCGGGCGGGTCGCGTCGGACCAGTCCGTGCTGGTGCCCTACGGGGGGAAGGCGCTCGCGAGTCGGCAGCGCTCGTATTGGAAGGTGATGGTTTGGGATGGGGAGGGGAAACCTTCCCCCTGGTCGGATGTGGCCTTCTGGGAGATGGGACTGTTGGGGTTTGGTGATTGGCGCGCGAAGTGGGTGACGCCGCCTGATCTTGAGATCGTGGACCGGCCGATCCCGACCGGAAACTGGTTGCGGCTGCCGGTGGGTACGATGTTCTTGCGCGCGGCGGTAGACTTTCGAAAGGATCCGGAGCCGCACCATGGCCGAGTGGCGTTGGCCGCTGACGCACCGTGTGAAGTTTTTTTGAATGGCAGACCCGTTGGGCGGCTGGATGATGTTTCGAAGGTGGCTTGGGTGGTGATGCCGAACGGATTGCGGCAGGGTGAGAACGTGGTCGGGATCCGGGCGACGGCGGGCGCGCTCTCGCGCGTGGCGACGGGCTTTCGGGTGACGCGATTCGGGGGCGACCGCTTCGAGTTGGGTGCCCCGAAATGGGCGTGCGCGACCGAGGCGCCGAAGAACTGGGCGCAGCCGGCTTTCAACGCGTCCGCCTGGGCGACCGCAGAGGACAGCGGCGAGGCCTGTGCGTTGAAGCAAGAATTTGACGGGCCGCGGCGGTCGCAGTTGATGCGGCGAGACTTCGAGATCTCCTCGAAGCCCGTGCGGGCGCGGGCCTACGTGACGGGTCTGGGCGGATACGAGATGCAGATCAACGGCGAACGGGTGGGGCAGGACATCTTCACGCCCGGGTGGACGCTCTATGACAAGCGCATCCAGTACCAGACCTATGACGTGACAGGCTTGGTGAGGCAGGGGCGAAACGCGATCGGCGCGTGGCTCGGCAACGTCTGGTGGTCCAGCGGCCTAGGCTGGCTGGGCGGCGAACGTCATTCCAAACCGGGCGAGAACCTCCGGCTCCTGCTGCAACTGGAAGTGGAGTGCGAGGATGGATCGAAGCAGGTTGTGGTGTCCGATGGCGAGTGGCAGTGCGCGCCGTCGCCCATTCTTGAGGACACCCTTTACCATGGGGAGACATACGACGCGCGCCTGGAGCAAAAGGGCTGGGACCTGATCGGTTTTCGCGGCGACGGCTGGAGGCCGGTGCTGATCGCGGGAGACCCTGACGCGCGGCTTTGCGCGGAGCGGGGCCCGTCGATCCGCGTGACGCAGGAACTCGAGCCGGAGAAGATCACCGAGCCTAAGTCCGGCGTGTACGTGCTGGATTTTGGCCAGAACCATCCGGGGCGTCCGCGGCTCACGGTACGGGCGCCTGCCGGCACGAGAATCACGATGCGGCATGCGGAACTCCTCGCGCCAGACGGTCGGATCGACACGATCAACTATCGTTCGGCGCGCGCGACGGACGCCTACGTGTGCAAGGGAAATGGCGAGGAGGTGTGGGAACCGCGATTCACGTATAGGGGATTCCGGTACATGGAAGTGACGGGCCTGCCGAAGGCCCCGGGCAAGCGGACGATCGTCTCGCGCGTGCTGCACACCGCGGGGCAGATGGCCGGTGAGTTCGAATGCGGGGACGCGCTGATCAATCGCATCTTGGGCAACGTCCGATGGGGGCTGCGCTCCAACCTGCACTCGGTGCCGACCGATTGCCCGCAGCGCGACGAACGCCTCGGGTGGATGGGCGACGCGCAGGCCTTTGCGCCCACATCGATGTGGTTGATGGATCTCGCGGGATTCTATGGGAAATGGATGCGCGACGTGGCCGATTCGCAACAGCCGAACGGGGCGACGACGGGCGTCTGCCCCATCATCGTTATCGGGCGCGATACGGACGCGCGCTCGGCTTGGGCCGACGCGGTTTCGATCATCCCGTGGCGAGTGTACGAGTACGCCGGCGACAGGAGGATTCTCGAGGAGAATTACGGCGCGGTCCGGCGATGGGTAGAATACATGCGCGGCAATCTGACCGGCGGCCTGTACGAGAAGCCGACGTGGGGCGATTGGGTGCCCGTGCGCGATCTGAAGGCGAACAAGGAGATCAAGACACCGCATGAGCCCGTGAGCGCGGCATACGGTTATCTCTCAACCCGCCTTTTGGCGCGGATGGCCGAGATACTGGGCAAGGCCGATGACGCCAAGACATATGGGGCACTGGCCGACGACATGGCCGAGAAATACAATGCCAAGTACCTGAAACCCGACGGTGGCTACAGGGCCGAGACGCAGGCGGCCGACGTGTTGCCCCTGTACTTTGGCATCACGCCACCGGATAAGCGCGCGACGGTGGCAAAGAGCATCGCGGATGATGTCGTCAGGCGCGGTGGACATCACACGACCGGGTTTCTCGGGACACCGCTGATTCTGCCGCTGTTGGCCGACGCAGGCTATCCCGATCTGGCCTGGCGGATCGTGAGCACCGACGAGTACCCGTCTCTTGGTTACATGGTGAAGAAGGGGGCGACCACGATCTGGGAGCGTTGGAATACCGATCGCGAGGGGCCGGCGATGAATTCGCACAATCATTTTGCCTTTGGCTCGATGGCCCAGTGGTTTTTCGAGGGCCTCGCGGGGTTGCGTCCCGATGACGCGCAGCCGGGATTCAAGCACACGATCATCCGGCCGTATGTCGTGGGTGACCTGAAATGGGCGAAGGCGAAATACCCGTCGCCATATGGGCGATTGCTCAGCCACTGGGAGCGGCAGGGCGATGATTTGCACCTGCACGTCCTGGTTCCACCGAATGCGACTGCAACCGTCCTGCTGCCGACCTTTGGAAAGCAGGGCCTGAAGATTACCGAGAGCGACAAACCCATCGATGGCACCGCCGAAGCCGACCGCATCAGGGTCGAGATCGGCGCCGGGGAGTACCGGTTTATCGTCCACGGGCTCGGATCGCCGCCTCAGCCCGATCGCGGGATCGCGAAGGCGGAGTGACACTGCCGAGAACGAATCCTGTGGGGTGGTCGGCCTTGGCCGCCACCCGCTGCAGCGACGCCGATCGGGATACTCATTCGTAGCGGCGAGTACCGCGGGTGGCTGAAAATGGGACGTAGGAGCGCGCTTGCGCGCGATTCAAATCGCCTGCAAGCAGGCTCCTACGGCCGGTGTACTGGAATTCTTAAGCTGGCCATCCACACGCTCACGCGTCCGGTTTTCTGATCAGATACCGCGATGTCCAGCGGCGGTCGCGGCGTTGGATCTCGGCTGGGAGTCTTTCGTAGGGGATGATCAGGCCGCGACAGTTTGCTTGGCCGCAGGCGCATTCCATGTCCCAGGTGGGGTGGGACGTGAACAGGGAGTAATCCGCGGTGATCTCGTCGCCGGGGAGGATGTTGGTGCGGGCGAACAGGTCACTGCCATCGACATGCGCGCTCGGCGCGCAGCTGTGATTCAGGTAGTGGCCGAGGGAGAACCTCCTGGGTTCGATGAAGAGCGCGCGGCCATACTGGATCGCGCGATGGGTGAGGCGCTGATCCGACGCCCGGATGCGGATGCCCTCGATATGAAACAGAAGGGTGCCCGGGGCGTATCGTTTCGTCGCGAAGATCCCGCGGCCATCCGAGGGGGATTCCTCTATGACGAAATCACCGAGCTGTCTTGGGAATCTCACGGTGTGGCGTAGCGATCGGGCTTTGGGAAATCCTCTGGGCTCTCTCCTGGCCAGGGGACCGGCTGTCCGGTGGAGCGCACCACCGGCATCGTCGCGTTGGCTTCCTTCAGCAAGGATGCCAGTTCCTTGGCCATGGCCGTGCGGCGTGCGGGTTCCGCGTCGGCGAGGTTCGTGTTTTCTCCCAGATCGCTGGCGATGTTGAAGAGATCGTAGCTGCGATCGGTGTGGTAATAGATCAGTTTCCAGTCGCCTTTCCGGAGGGTGCTGGACGGTCCGATGCCCGGCCCTTTGGGGCCCCAGCTATTTGGGAAATGCCAGAGCAGGCTTCGCTCGGATGTCGGTGTGTGGCCCCGGAGGAGGGGGACGAGGCTCAGGCCGTCGATTCGCCCCACGCGATCATGCCAGTTCTTCGCGCCCGCCAATTCGAGAACCGTGGGGAAGATATCTTCGATGATCACTGGGTGCGGGCAGGATGAGCCGGGGGCGGTGACGCTGGGCCATCTCACGATCCATGGGACGCGGATGCCACCCTCGCGGGCGGAACCTTTGCCGCTGGAGAGGGGGCCGTTGTGCTTGTGCGGCGTGCCCCCGCGTCCGTGGGCCGACAGGCCTCCGTTATCCGACAGGAAGATCACGACGGTCTGTTCCGCGATCCCGTGAAATTCCAAGCGATGCATGATGTCACCCAGGCTTTTATCCATGCCCTCGACCATCGCCGCGTACATGGCTTCGATCTCGCCGAGGCCGGCCGCGCGGTATCTTTCAACAAATCTCCGGTCTGCGGCGAAGGGCACGTGTACGGCATAGTGGGCCATGTATAGGAAAAATGGCTTGCGGTCTGCGATCGCGCGATCGATCTGGGCCATGGCCTCGATCGTGAGCGCCTCGGTCAGGAAAATGTCCTTTCCGTGGTACGCTTCGAGGCCGGGCACATCCCAGATCCTGTCGGCCTTTCGCCACGCCCCGCTGAAGTTCTGCTCCCCGAGGTAACTGCCGGGCCCGCCCGCCGCGTGGCCGGCGATGTTCACGTCGAAACCCAGATTGCGCGGGTCGGCGCCTGGGGTTCCCGCAGCTCCGAAATGGGCCTTGCCCACATGAATGGTCCGATAGCCCGCCTGTTTCAACAATTCGGGGAGGGGCGTCGCCTGGACCGTGCGAGCGATCCCCGGTCGCGGGCTTAGACCGTTCACGTTCCAGCCGGGGAAATCGAGGGTGGGGTGTTTGGCATCAGTGCCCGTGTCCATGCGCAGCGTCCAATTGGTGACGCGGTGGCGCGCGGCATTGAGGCCGGTCACGAGGCTGATGCGGCTAGGCGAACATACGCATGAGGCGTAGGCCTGCGTGAACTTCATGCCCGTCGCAGCAAGCCGCTCCATGTTGGGCGTGCGGAATTTCTTATTCTGCGGTGTGCGCGACGCGTGGAATGCCACGCTCGTGTCTTGCCATCCCATGTCATCGACCAGGAAGACGACGATGTTTGGCCTGTCGGATGGCCCGGTTTCCGCGGGCGAGGCGGTTGTAAGCGCACCGAAGAGCATGAGTACGAGCGCGATAACTCGTCGGGAACCACGCATCATTTCATTTTATTCTGAACAGCCGACCATGTCACGGTCTCAGCGGGGGGTGGCGATATCCGCGTCATCCGCGGTTGACGTCTCGGGTCGAGCTGTCGGGCTTCCCAAAGTCTGGCGGGCTGCTAGTGTCCCGCGGCCATGCTCACGTTGACCCAGATCGGAAAGCGCTATGGGGCGCGCGTCCTTTTCGAGGACGTGAGCCTGGCGGTGAATTCTGGTGACCGGGTGGCGGTGGTCGGACCCAATGGGGCGGGCAAGTCAACCCTCTGCTCGATCATATTGGGTCACGAGACCCCAGACTCGGGTACGGTCGCCCTGGACCGGCGGGCTTCGGTGGGCTATCTGCCGCAGGAGACGTTCGCGAGCAGCGACGAGTCGGTGCTGGATCTCGCCATCGGTGTCTCGCCCGAGCTGGTGACCCTGCGCGGGATTTTGACGGCTTGTGAGCGCCGGGGGGACACCGAGGGTGCGGCCTATCACGAGGCCCATACGCGCTATGTGGAACTGGGCGGATTCGGACTCGAACCCAAGGCCAAGCGCGTACTGAAGGGCCTGGCCTTCCGCGAGAGCGATTTCTCGCGATCTGCGAGGGAACTGAGCGGTGGCTGGGTGATGCGGGCGCACATGGCGCGATTGCTCGTAATGGAACCAGACCTGCTGATGCTGGATGAGCCGACCAACCATCTTGACCTCGAGTCATTGGTCTGGTTTCAGAGTTACTTGGCCTCGTATCCTGGGGCGATCCTGATGATATCCCATGACCGCGCCTTTCTGAATGGGTTGGCGGATACGGTGGTGGAGATCCGGGGGGGGCGCATGCGGCGCTACCGGGGCAATTACGACTCGTATCTGGAGCAGCGGGCCGCGCGCGAGGAACAGCTGATCGCGGCCTACAAAAACCAGCAGGCCGAGATCGCCCGGCTGCAGCGGTTCGTGGATCGCTTTGGCGCCAAGAACACCAAGGCGACGCAGGCGAAGAGCAAGGCGAAGCAGATAGAGCGCATGGAGAAGATCGATGCGCCCGAGGAGGAGGACAGGGTCATCCGGATTCGGTTCCCGCAGCCACCGCGCAGCGGCCTGAAGGTCGTGGCCCTGAAGGGCGTGCACCACGCATATGGTGACGCCGTGGTGTATCGGGGGATCGATTATGCTGCGGAGCGCGGACAGCGGACGGTGTTCGTGGGTCCCAATGGCGCGGGCAAATCCACGCTCTTGAAGATATTGGCGGGCGTATTGCCCGTGCAGAGGGGCACGCGCACCCTGGGGCACAACGTGGTGGTGGGCTATTACTCCCAGAACAGGGTGGAGACGCTCGACCCCGCCAACACCGTGCTGGAAGAGGTGCAAGGAATCGCCCGTCCCGTGCCCGAGGTGGAGGCCCGCACGGTGCTCGGGTCCTTCCTTTTCCGTCGCGATGATGTCTTCAAGAGGGTCGGGGTTCTGTCCGGGGGCGAAAAGTCCCGTCTCGCGCTCGTCAAGTTACTGCTTGATCCACCGAATCTGTTACTCATGGATGAACCGACCACCCACTTGGACATGGCGAGCATCGATGCGCTGATCCATGCGCTGGGCCAATACAAGGGGACCCTCCTATTCATCAGCCACGATGTCTATTTCATCCGCTCCCTGGCAACGTCGGTGCTCCACGTCAGCGGCGGCGAACTGAGGCCGTACCCGGGGGGCTACGACTACTACCTCGACCGGGTGGGATCGGCATCGGCCCGCGCGGGCCTGATCGCGGGAGGTGGCGCACGCGATGGCGCAGTGGGTGGCGTTGGGGCCACGGCCGGAGGTGGAAAAGAAACGGGCCGGGAGCGCCGGCGTCGGGAGGCGGCGGAGCGCCAGGTGCGTTCGATGGCCCGCAAGGGAGCCCAGGACGAGCTGCACCGCGTGGAGGGAGAGATCATGCGACTCGAGGCGCGCCAGAAGGAACTCGCCGGGATCCTGGCACAACCCGAGACTTATCAGGCGGGGACCGATGTCGTCGGGATCAACCGGGAATTGGGGACGATCACGGCGCGGCTCGTGGAATTGGGTGCGGAGTGGCACCTGGCGGCCGAGGCCGTCGAGAACTTGGGCTGATGCCGCATTTGAATCTAGGGGCGCTGGGGGCAATCTTGCGATGATGTCGCCAGATCTGAGAGTCTGTGTGGCGCAGTGTGGCGCGTACGAACCGGGATTGCTGGACGCGGCCGTGCGGGAGTGCCTTGAGCCGATTGGCGGAATGGGTGCGTTCGTGCGCCCGGGCCAGCGCGTCTTGCTCAAGCCAAATTTCGTGGTGGCGAGGCCTGTCGAGGAACCGTGCAACACGCACCCGGAATTCATCCTTGCGGTGGCGCGCGGCGTGCACGAGGCCGGGGGTGAGCCGATCGTGGGGGACAGCCCCGCCATTGGAACGGTCGGTGCCGTTGCTCGGAAGCTGGGCCTCTGCGAGCGCCTCGGTGCGGCGGGTGTGCCCCTGGTGGAATTCTCGAGAGGGCGGCATTTTCATTCGGGCTTGGGCAAGTGCACCGTGACGATCGCGCGCGAGGTGAGCGAGGCGGACGCCGTCATCAACCTGCCGAAGCTCAAAACGCATCAGCAGGTCGGAATGACCTGCTGCGTGAAGAACCTGTATGGCTGTGTGGTGGGGCGCAGAAAGGCATTCCTGCATCTTGTCGGCGGCGGCGACGGCGCACGTTTCGGCGGCATGCTTTTGGATGTGGCGCAGCTTGTCAGGCCGAGGTTGAACATAGTGGATGGTATCGTCGCGATGCATCGGGGCGGGCCGATCCGGGGAGAGGCCATCGATTTTGGCGCGGTGTTGGCGGGAGCTGATCCCGTCGCCGTGGACACCGTCGCTTTCCATCTTGCGGGGGCGGATGCCGGCGCTGTGTACAGCCATCGGGCGGCCCGGTGCTCGGGCGCAAGAGGGGCGTGTCTGGAGGAGGTCGATCTGCGAGGGGTGCGGCTGGGTGAGTTGCGTTGCCCGAGGCTTGAACCGCCGGCGATCATGGTGCCGTTGAACTTTTCCCCGTGGCACATCCTGTGGGGCTGGTTGAGGCACCGGTGGCGAACGCGATTTCGACGGGCCGCGGGGGCGGGGAATCCGACATAGCTGCCGGACCGTCCAACGACTTCCCTTCTTCGCGCCGTTCTGGCCGGGCCTTGCTTGTGCGCGTGGTTGCATATTCCACGCGAACGCGTGAAACATTCAGATTACCGGGAGAGGGTTGCGGCTCCAGACATCGTGGGGCATTATGGTGCGATGTTGAGGGAACGGCTGGCGCTCTTGGTTCTATTTGGCGTGGCATGCGCGGCGTATTCCGATCCGTGGTGGCACACGCCAACGGCGGTCGTCTCACAACCGCAGGGCGTCAATTTTGTGGCTGCCGGGGCCGGGGCCACGCGCGGCGCGGGTTATCCTTCGGGCTGGTATGGCTATTGGGCCATCGATGACCAGGATCGGATGGGGCAGTCGCGACGCGTGTTTGAGCGCGTTGGGAAGGCGGGCCTCAAGCGGCTGATCTACTTTGATTCTGGGGAGGTCGGCGATTACGCGGGATTCTTCGGGGCCGACGGCAAGATGCTCTACAACGGGTGGAGCATACCGTGGTGGAAGGGCGAACCGGTGACCGCGCGATGGTTTGGCCTTGAGGCGTTCATGGCGAATGTGCCCTGGTCGCCGTGGCCCACCGCACAGGCCTACGGTCTTCCGACTTTCACATTTCCGGATGGGCGTCCCGCCGCCGACCATCTCTACGACGCGCTCGCGCACCGCGGGCTCGATGGAAACTGGGAATTCGATTTCTTTGCGAACAAGGGGGTGACCGATGACATTGCGCGGAAGACCGGCCTGGACCAGATCAGCACCTCGCAATCAGGCCGCGAGGACATGCAGGGGAAGAGCGGGTGGCGAACGACCCGGCTGGTGCACGTGGACTTGACCAACCCACAGCTTCGCGACTACCGCCGCGCGGAACTCACGCGCATGATCGAGCGCGTCCGCCCGGAGGGGGTCCATATCGATAACCACGGTGACGTGCATATCCTATATCCATCGAGGACGGCCTTCGGCACATGGGCGACCCATCGTTTTCCCGACTGGCTCAAGGCGAATGCGACACCGGAGCGCTTGCGTGGACTGGGCATCGACGATCCGGACAAGTTCGACATCCGGCAGTATGTGATCGCGAAGTCGGCCGATGCGTCCGACAAACCGGCACAGCGCGCCGGCCGGCTCCGTGATCCGTCTTGGACCGAAGACCCTATTTGGCTCGCCTTCCTCATTAGCCATGTGGACGCATCGCTGGATTACCACCGAGGCGTTTTTCGGGCGGGCAAAGAGGCCGCCGCGCGGGCCGGACTGGACCTCTTGATCTGCGGAAACGTGGTGCCCTGTTTTCCAGGCCGGGCGCTGATGCGCGGCGCCTGTGACATCGTGCATTTTGAATGCCGCAGCGAAGGCCGGTATGGGCCGTACCGCGCCACGGGTCTTCCCCCATGGGGTCGGATCGGCGGCCTGGCGCGGCTGGGCGCAGCCATCTCCGAGGCCGGTTACTGTTGGCCCAGCCAGTACGTCCCCAAGCACCTTTCCGGTGCAGGGCACGAAAAGCTTCACGGGGTGCTCGCCTTCGACTGCCTGGCCAATCGCGGCATCATGGACTACGGCCACTGGTACCTCGACGGTTACTCGCCCGGCACGGAGGCGAGCGCGGCCCACGTCAATAGGTTCGTGCGCGCCAACGCCGGTCTGCTCAAGGGTCGTCACTACCTCGCCGACGTGGGCCTCGTCTATTGCACTTGGAGCGAAATCGCAACCATAACGCCCACGATGCCGATCACGGCGCGCTATGCGGATGAGTATTTTGGATGGGCCGCGTTTCTCGATCACCACCATGCCCAGTGGGATCTGATCTTGGCCCAGGATATTGCGCAAGGGGGACTCGCGAGGTTTCCTATCATCCTGCTGCCTTCCGTCTCGGTCCTCACAGATGCGCAGGTGGCGGCGCTGAGGCAGTACGTGGATGGGGGCGGGCGGCTCATCGCGACCGGATTGTCCGGGACGCGCGGCGGTCCCGGTGATTGGTTGATGCTCCGCTCGACTGGCGCGCTCGAGGCCCTGCGCCCCAATGCCCGGGTGCGCATTGACGGGGGCCTGCCCGGCGCAGACTACTGGAACAAGGATCGCAATCCCGCCGCATCGAAGAAGATGATGGACTTGGTTTCGACCGATGACGGGTCCGGGCGGCTCCAGACTGACGCGCCCGCCACGGTCTCCGCGCAACTCAACATGCTGGAGGGCGAGAAGGCCCTCGCGCTCGACCTGACGAATTTCGATGTGGATCCCGCGACCGACGCGCGGCGCCCTGCGGCCCCGTGTCGTGTGACGCTGCGGTTGCCGAAACCCTTTGCGGGGCGCGCGCTACGGGCGCGAGGGCTCGCGCCGGGCAGCCAGATGGGGTCCCGCGAGGTGACGATTGCTCCCCCGACGAGCCCCGGTCCCGACCTCGCGACTCTGGAGATTCCGCGCTTCGATGATTTTCTAATGGTGCTCATCGAGCCGCGATGATGCCGTTGGGGTGCCGCGATCTTATCGTTGGCCCGAAGTGGCGGATCCTAATGGCAGCAAGAGTCTGATTTTCGAGTTGAGCATGTTATTTCGCCGGCGGAGTCGCGGTGGGCTTTGCGGTGAGAAAAAGTGAATCGAGTTTGGTGCCCTTTTCGCGCCCGCGAATTTCTAGGCGCAGCATGCCCTCGGCGAGATTGATGCCTTGCGGTTGCCCTTTCTTGGGACCCTGGGGTTCGATGCGGGCCCACTCCCATTTCGGGTGTATGCCGGTGTGCCATTCGATTGTTGCGGGTGGTTGTCCGGAGCGGGGCTGCTCCAAATAGACGGAGAACGAGTCATCCTTGGAAGTTGGAGCCAGAACGCGGCCCCAAAGGAAATAGCGACCGGCCTTGGGGACGTGGATCAGATAATTGGCGCGACCGCCGCCGCTTTGGTCGGCGCCCTTGGGCTCCGGCACCCAGATGAATCGCCCACCGGAGGCAGAGCTGTCGGCATCGGTGCGGATTTCACCCACGAGCAGTTGCGCCGCCTCCGCTTCGATGGGTGTCTCTGGCACAAGGGCTGTAGTCCCCCCGCGCTCGGCATCCTCGAGGAGTTTGCGATAGCGCGCGACGGGACCTGCAGAGCCGACCAGTTCGCGACCGATGTCGCGCCCATCGACGGCCAGCAGGGCAGCCTCCGCGCCCGGTTCCGCGCCCTCGATCGCAGTCCGCTCCTCCTTCGCGACACCGACCGCAACGCGCAGGGGGCATTGGAGTCCCTGCACCCGAGCATCGAGTCGTTCGCCATCGTGCCGGACATCGACCTTTGATGAAGCGAATGCCGCGCGGAATCTAGCGAAGGCCGCATCGTCTAGGCCCTCGGCGGCGCGGATCCAGATTCCGATGATGCCGCGGGCCGCGGGCTTGGATGCCGCGTGCTCGACAGTGAGCCTCGCGGCACCGAATTTGTCGCCATCGGCAATCAGGGCCAGGGGAGCGGACTTTCCATCTGATGCAGTCCGGACGATGAAACGGATGCCCGCCGCCACGTCGCCGGAGCGGAGGAACACGGGCCGTTCGCCGTCGAGTTCATGGCGGCCCTTGAGCGGGAGGGGAGCGGCCGAGGTGGCGTCCCAGACGCTGGCATTGGTCGGAAAGAAGAAGTGCGAGAACAGGCCGTCGATCTGTTCGTGGTGCATGAAATGTTTCGGGTTTGATGGATCGGCGGTGGCGAAGAGCAGCACCTCGGGTCCGCGCTGGACGCTGGCGAGGAATGGGTTTAGGTGCAGGGATTTCTTGTGGCCGCTGGTGCCCTCTGCGATTTTAGATTTGCCGTAGGGGTCATTTCGTGCGTCCATTAGGAAACTGGCGACGGGCGTGTTGATGTCTCCGGGAAGATTCAGGACGAGGGGTTTGTCCATGTTCCAGTAGGTGGCGGCGGCAGAGCCGAGGCTGAAGTTGTGCCCTATGTGTTGGGCGGCCATCTCCCAGGGTTGCTGGCCCCAGCGCTGGCGCACGAAACGCGGGGTCCGATCGGCGAGCGCGCGCATCTCGGCGGGGGGCGTCCACGAGGCCAGTTCGTCATAAGGGTCGGTCGCGATAGGCTTGCCATCTTTGAGCCAGCCCTGGCGACGGAGTGCGATATCGAGATGGCCGCGGCCGGTGAGATAGTCGTAGTCGCGGCTATGCGCTCCGCCCAGGCGCTGGGCCGGGGCAAACCAATTGGCGGCGATGTCGGTCCAGAAAAGCCGGAGCGCGACGTCGGCGAGTTTCTTGCCCTCATCGCGCTGCGCGAATCGGGCGATGAGCCCGAGGCAGTGGACGTCAACGCCATAGTATGTGGGGCTGAGGTATTCGTGGATGCCCGATTCCCAGACATGCATGAGCCACCGCTCCAGCATCTGGTAACCTTCCGCCGCCAGGTCCGCACGGCCGGTGGCCTCGCCGATGGCGATGCAGTTCCACGTCTTCATGAGGAAGATGTTCGTGTAAGACTCCGACACCCGGTGGAGGCGAATCCCTTCTATCGACAGGGTGATAAGCCTCTCCAGTTGTTCCCGGGCCTTGGGAGTGAGACGGTCCCGATACAGTTTCCAGATCAGCACGCCGCGCTCCATGCTAAACTCGACGGCGTTGCGATCCCCCGGTTTCTCGTTGAACCAATACCACCGGAAATTGCCATAGGTGGGGCTGGCGGGATCCCGGTCCTGCATCTGCTCCGCGACCGCGAAAGCGCGCTCGATCATCTCGGGCCGGTAGCCCGCCGCAACGGCATCCAGGGCGAAATCGAACAGCTCGCGAACACCGGTCTGATCCCGGGGTGGATCGAAACGCCGGATGGAGGCCTCGAATTGTTTCTCCAGTTCTGGGTCGATCTTGGCGGTCATGGCTGGGGTCGCAGACGCGATAGCGGCAGGGGTCCACAGCAATGCTAGGAGATAGGCCGGGCAAGATCTCATGGGGCAAAGGCTAATCGCACCGCGTTGTGACGGGCAAGGCGCGAGATTTGAGCGCGGAGAACTCGCCGCCCTCGGGCCGGGGGATATTGGGCGCCGGTGGCCCGAGAATCTGAGGCAGGGGGAACGCGTCGGCGGGGGGCACCATCTGGGGCGAAAATGAGACGTAGGGGCGCGCTTGCGCGCGATTGGCGCATGGAATCGCCTCGTAGGAGCGCGCTTGCGCGCGGTTCGAATCGCCTGCAAGCAGGTTCCTACTGCCCGGCATCTGAACTTTCGAGGCAGCCCACCTCGGGTTATTGGGCCGCGATCTCGTAGAGCATGATGGCGCCGTGCTTTGGCGCGAGGGCGGCGACATCGGCGGTGAAGGCGAGGGTGGCGCCATCGAGGGTTGTGGGGATTTCGGCGAGGCGTCGGCCGCCGTTAGAGAGTGCCCAGACTTTGAGGTTGGCCGATGAGGTGTGTTTCAATGTGACGGCGGCATTGCCGTTGCGGATTAGGTGGGGGAGTGCGCCCCAGGCAAGGAGCGTTTGACGGGATTTCTCGCCATAGCGGATGCCAGAATTCTGCAGGTCCGTGAGGTGGGAGAGAAGCAACCGCGCGCTCTCGCGAATGGGTTTGCCGTCGAGGGAATTAATCCAGACGGTGGCGTCGGAGCCCCCGATGGTGATCTGGAGGGCGCCGCCCAGGCTGGAGATCGTTTTTCCCGTCGGGGCGTAGCCACCCGCGGTGCGCGGGGTGTCGATGGTCAAGACGTCGTTTTGGCCGTCGATGGTGATTTCGCCGGTCGGGCACTGGAACTGGCGCTTCGCGGGATCGGTGAAGTCGCCATTTTGAGGCGCGCCTTTTGACCGGAGCAGTAAGGCGATGTCGGCATCCTTCAGCTCGTACGCGGGGGTGGTGGCAGCCGCCCTTGTGCCGAGAAACCGCAAGGAAGCGTCTCCGATTGGCAGGGGGATGCTTTCGGCGGGGATGCACCTTGGGTCTTGGGCGGCGATGGTGCCGACGCGCATGATCCACGCGAGCCACGACCACGGGGGGGTGATCCGCTTCTGGGGGCGAAGCGAGAGAGCCTCGTCCTCGGTTGCGACGAACGCGACGGTGCCGTGGGCCGATTTCATATCGCCGCGAAGAAAGAGGCAGAGCGACGCGCGTTCGGCGGCCTGCCCGAGGGGATCGGTCGCCATGTCGAAATAGTTGAGGGCCGAGGGTCGGAGGAGGCCTTCGCGGGTGTGGCTGTAGGAGTATCGCCATATGCCATCCCAATCCTGGAGCGCCCCGAGGGCCCCGGTGAGGATGCCGCCGACGCCACGGAATCTGCCGGGTGCCGCGTAATTGTATTCCGTGATTGTGAATGGTTTGCCGGGGACGCGGGTGAAGGCGTTAGCCCTGCCGCCGGCGGCCCCGCCGAGGATGGGGCTCCTATTGTCGCAGCGGCTGGGGAGTTGCCACGGGCGCTCGATGAACACGGGGTGGTCCACGTAGAAGTGATCATCGACGTAATCGAAGACGTTGCGGGCCGCCTGCATCGCGAGAAAATTGGTCCACGCGTTTGCGTTCGTCAGCAAGGCCCTGCAGCCGAGTTCGTCGCGCAGGAATGCGCGCATGCGGGCCAGCGTGTCGCGCTCCATTTCCGCGAGGAACTGGATGCAGTCGCCGGCCCTTGGGTTGGCGGAGTCGAGGCCATCGGGGAATGCGACCTTGCCCAGGGCGGGGTCTTCGCCATCGCGGAGTTCCTTGCCCCAGGCGGAGCGCAGGGCCCCGGCCCCCGGATAGCGCTTGGCCAGCCAAGCGTTCCATGCGGTCTGCCATTCGGGGATGTCGCGGAGTTTGCCGAGGAAGTTGCCGTAGGTGCCCTCGTTGACCATCGAGAGCCAGGCGAGCGCAGGGTCGTCCGCGTATCGGGTCTTGCGGTACGGATTCGTATGGGTGAGGAAATTTCTGGCGAACGCCTTCCAGTTCTCCCAAGCGCGGGGCACGACCGGGATGAGGATCTTGAAGGTGTCCATCTCGACATTGTCGGGCTTTTCTATGCCGATCTCTTTCCATGGTATTGGGCGGGACACGAAAAGGTCCGTGGTGACGTAGATGCCGCGCTGGGCGCAGGCCGCGATGAAGTAGTCGAGGCGATCGAATTTCTCGGGATCCGGGGTCACCGAATCCGTCTGGCCGGCGATGAGATCCATCTCGTAATGGTGGACGCGGATGGCGTTGTAGCCGAGGCGCTGCAGACGATCGGCCATGCGGTCGGCTTCGGGGTGATCCATATACTGCGACCCGAAGCTAAAATTGACGCCATAGAAGCGCCTTGGCGTCTTCTTGGGATCCTTTTCGAAAACGAAGTGTCCCTGAGGCGAGGCGATGACTCGACCGTGTTTGCCTGCGGGTGCATCGTGAAAACCCTGGCCGGAGAAATCCGCGGCGGATCCTGACTCGATGTCGAGCTCTGTTTTGAGCGGGATCCATTCGGGGCCTGCGGCGAGGGTGATGGGGGTATCGCGCTCCAGGCGGATCCCGGAGGACGAGCTGAGCGTGAATCCGAGTTCGTTCCGCTGGCCCTGCGCTATCCGGAATCCCTGACCTTGGCGGCCCATGCGGACTGAGAAGCTCGGATCCTGCCACTGTCGATTGTCTTGGATGAGCACGCGCGTCGGTTCTTTGAAAACAAGGCGGAGGGTGGCGCCTTTCGCCGTGGCGATTTCCAGAGAAGAAACGTCGCCAGAGAAGAGTCCCCCGTTGCCGATGGCGATGGGGAACGAGCCGCCTTTGGCGCCGTCGGCACCCGTGACTTTCCATTTGCCGCCGCCGATCGCGGAGGCGGGCAGGTCCATGCTGACATGTAGAGAGTTGAGGGTGACCTCTGCGCCGGGGGCGAATGCGTAGCGGGCCACGACGGTGTCGCCCGATGTGGCCATGAGCGATTCGACGGCGATCTTGGGACAGTTCGGCATCCGGATGGCGAATGCGTGGCTGTGCGCGGGCGCATCGGGCCGAAGGGCCGTGCGATCGGGTGCCGCTCCGGCCCATTGCCAGCCGGTGTCGAAGGCGCCGATGCGGAAGTCGGCCAATTCTTCGGATCCCGCCATGAGGCGCAAGTTCCCATCAGTGTTCACGATTCCGTCGATGGGGGCGGCACGGCCGAGCGCCAGCGCGGCCATCAGCGTGGCTATGGTAATAGGAAGCAGGGTGCGCATGGTGAGAGAGGTTGGGAGAGAGGAGGGGCGAGATCAATAGTGCAACCGGTCGCGATAGAAAACGTGTCGCTCGGCCTGGGCGGGGCCGAAGACTGTTGACGGTTCGAATGAGGCCTTCGGCGAAAATCGGACTCGTGGTGTTTTGGGCTTGCCGGGCGCGCTTGCCGGGACGAAGAAAGCGGTGGCAGGATCCATGGCGAAGAATGTTTTGAGGCGAGGGCGATCTGCTGCTCCTGAGGCGGGGGTCGTGTGTGATATCCTTCGGGCGCGATATCGCGACTGGGATCATCACAACAGGAGCAATCCGCTGGATGAACTGCTCTTTATATTGTGCAGCACCCGCACGCAGGAGAATGGCTATCGGGGGACGTATTCGGCCCTGAAGCAGGAATTTCCGACGTTTGGCTCATTGGCCGAAGCCCCCGCGCGATATATCGCCAAGCCACTGGAACCGGGGGGCCTGCAGCGGCAGAAGTCCAAGGCGATTCGCGAGATCTGCGATCAGATCACCGCCCGATTTGGGCGGCTTTCGCTGGCGCCATTGCGAGAATCATCCGACGCAGAATGCGAGGCATTCTTGACCTCGCTCCCGCTGGTGGGGAAGAAGGTGGCGCGCTGCGTGATGATGTATTCTCTGGGGCGCGAGGTGTTCCCCGTGGATACGCACTGCTGGCGCATCGCGCGACGCTTGGGCTGGATCCGGCCCACGCAGAAAGATGGGCACTGTGCCGATCGCGACATGGATCGGCTCCAGGATAAGATCCCTCCGGCGATGCGATTCTCGCTGCACGTCAACTTCGTGTCGCTGGGGCGCGAGCATTGCATTGGCCAAGGCCCGCGCTGCGATGGATGCCCCTTGGACACGGTTTGTCCGAAGATCGGTGTCGGCACCGCGCGCTATGGTCCCCCGAGGCGGCGGAAGAGATAAATCGTCTTTTCGTTGATCCGTGGGGGGGTAACATGGCCGCCATGAAATGGGTGATTGGGTTTATTGCGGGGCTATTGGTGGGCGTGCTTCTGATGTTGGTCATCCGGCCGGATCATTCGGCGGAATTGGCCACGGTGCGCCAGGAAGTGGCGGTGACGGCAAAGCAGCTTGATGTCCTCAAGGCGCAACTGACGAAGGCGCAGGCCGGGTCCACGCCAGTGGGTCTTTCGACGGGGGATGCCAGGCGTGCGGCCGCAGGGAAAGCCGCTGCTGCGAAAGGCGCGAAGGGCCCGGCGGGGATGTTTGGCGAGAAGTTCGCCAAGGCGATCGGCGAGATGGCCCAGTCGCAGGTGAAGGCACAGATTGAGGCGAAGCTCGGCCAGATCGTCGAACGGTTGGGGCTGACGCCGGAGCAGGAGAAGAAGCTGCGCGCGTTGGTCGAACCGCAGATCGAAGGGCTGGTGGGCCAGGTGCAGGGCGCGATGGAAGGCAAGACGATCAAGTCGGGCGACCTCGCGCATGCGACCGCGATCCAGCTTGGGATGTTGCCGGCTGACGTCGAGTCAACGCTGACCCCGGAACAGAAGACGGCCTACGAGGCATTCAAGCAGGAGGAGAAGACCAGCCGCATCGAGACGCGGGCCAGCGCAGAGCTGATGGGGCTTCAGGGGATCGGGCTGACGCAGGATCAGAAGGACCAGGCATTCGAGGCATTCTGTCGGCTCGCGCAGGAAGACGAGGAGACCATGTCGAACATGTCAAAGGCTGGGTCTGCCGGGAGCGGGGTGAACCCGAAGGAGCAGATGGACCGCATGTTCTCGCGGCGCGTCGAGGCGCTGCGGGCGGTATTGACCGAGCCACAGATGAAGGGTTACGAGGCGCAGGTTGAGATGCAGCGCAGGATCATGTCCGAGATGGGCGTCGGGGTGGAGGTTGCCCCGGGTTCGGGCAAGTGAGGCGCCGCTGACGCCTCGTGTCGAAGATGGCGGGGGTGTAATCGTGGGAGGACACCGCATCCGCGAGGGTTTCGAGGGCCAGCGGCTTTTTGTGCTGCCGCCGGCGGTGCAGGCCCGATGCCGGAAACTGCCGGTCGTCCGTCAACTGCACGCGACCGATCTGGGACATTTCCCCGAGGCGCCAGGCCATTATGTGCAGCGGGCCAGGGGCCGACCGGAAGTGATCCTGATCTACTGCCCGCAGGGGGCGGGCTGGTGCCGGATGCGTGGGCGGCGCTGGATCGTTGGGGAAGGCGACGCGCTGTTCATCTCGTCCGGCACACCGCACACGTACGGTGCGGACGCGCTCTCTCCGTGGTCGATCTACTGGGTCCATTTTGCGGGTCGCGAGACCAGCGAGTTTCTTGACGCACTCGGTGTGAGTTCGTCTTCGCCGATCCTCCACGCGCCCGATGCCCCGATCATCGTGGAGGCATTCGAGGAGATGCTCCGGTTCGTTCCACACGGCTATTCCGATGCCAGTCTGCTGGGGGTTTCGGCCGCCCTGGTGCGATTGCTGGGGCTGTTGCGCTGGCACCAGCGCGCCCCGGGACGGCGGGCGCGACATGGCGAGGAGAAAGTGCGCCGAAGCATCGAGCTGATGCGAGAGCATATCGGGGGGCGCATGTCCGTAGCGGACCTCGCCCGACACGCCAAGCTGTCGCCCTCCCGGTATGCCCATCTGTTCCGCAGATTCGCGGCATCCAGCCCCCTGGCCTTTTTTGCGCGCCTTAAGTTCCAACAGGCATGTCACTGGCTCGCGACGGGGGACGACAGCATCGGGGAAGTCGCGACGCGTCTGGGGTTTGATGATCCGTTGTACTTCTCGCGCGCGTTCCACCGGGTCGTCGGGATCTCGCCCAGCAAGTATCGGGAACATGCGATCGAGAGATCCGGGACGACTAAGCCCGATGGGTCCCGGAAGAAGCGCCGATCACTGACTCGAAAACAGGGCGTAACGACCGAGTAGCGAAGGGCTTGCGCCCTTCGGTGTGGGCCGGGCGTTCGCCGAAGCCAGAATGTTGGCAAAATCGCCTCTGGCGATCGGCTTCGCCACGACTTTCCGCCCCGGTGGTGCCGCCCTCGGACGGCGTGGGATCTAGCCCGCCAATATCAGTCGCCGTGAGGCAGGCAATGCTGCCTGCCGCGGCGCGCCCTGGCCGACAGCGCAGTCAGACGCAGCAGTTTTGTCCATATAATTGGCAATCGCGTCCATTCCCGAGGTCGCGTGGCGCGGTTACGATTTGCAAGATGGATGGCGGTGCCAAGGCTGTGCGTGCTTGGGAGGAGGAGGTTGTCCTGCCGACCTACGAGCCATCCGCGCCCGACCGGAATCCGATGTTCTTGGAGAGGCGCGTGTACCAGGGCAGCAGTGGGCGCGTATATCCGCTTCCGTTCATTGATCGCATCGCTGAGGAAAAGGTGCCGAGGCGATGGCGTGCGGTATGGCTGGAGAACGAGTACCTCCGCGTCATGATTCTGCCCGAGATCGGGGGACGGATCCACAGGATGGTGGATAAGACCAACGGGTATGATCTCATCTACTACCAGTCGGTGATAAAGCCGGCGCTGGTTGGGTTGGCGGGCCCATGGATCTCGGGGGGTATCGAGTTCAACTGGCCGCAGCACCATCGGCCGGCGACGTTCATGCCGGTGGATTTCCAGATCGAGCGGCACGGGGACGGCGCGGCGACGGTCTGGTGCTCGGACCATGATCCGATGGCGCGGATGAAAGGCATGCACGGCGTGTGCCTGCATCAGGGGCGGGCCATCGTGGAACTGAAGGTCCGTGCCTACAACCGCACCCCCCACGTCCAGACGTTTCTCTGGTGGGCTAATGTCGCCACCCGTGTCCACGAGGCCTACCAGTCATTCTTTCCACCCGACGTGCGCTATGTCGCCGATCACGCGCGGCGCGCGACCAGCGCGTACCCACTGTGCCGTGGGCGGTACTACGGTGTGGACTATGGGGGCCGGGCTCGTCGGGGCGTTCCGTTGTCGGAAAGGCCCGCGAGGTTCATCCCGCCGCATTCCGGGAGCAAGGATGGGAATCGAACGGCGAAAGCGATGCCGGGTTCGGCAGGGACGGGGCCATCGATATTCCAATCGGGCAATGGGGAGGGGGCCCCGATGTACGCGCCCAACGATCTTTCCTGGTACGCGAACATCCCCGTGCCGACCTCGTACATGTGCATGGGATCGGCGGAAGATTTCTTTGGCGGGTATGACCATGCGGCGGGCGCGGGGATCATCCATATTGCCAATCATCACATCTCTCCCGGCAAGAAGCAGTGGACCTGGGGCAATCATGAATTTGGCTACGCCTGGGACAGGAATCTGTCGGATGACGAGGGGCCATATATCGAGATCATGGCAGGGGTGTACACGGACAATCAGCCAGATTTTTCGTTCCTGATGCCGGGCGAGACGAAATCGTGGAGCCAGTACTGGTATCCGATTCGAGGGACTGGGCCGGCGCAGGCCGCAAACCTGAATGGCGCCGCGAGCCTGAATGTCGGCTCGGCGCGGATTCGGGTGGGCGTTTCGGTGACCTCCGAGTGCGTCGGCGCGAAGGTGAGGCTCGAGCGCCCGGGAGGCGCGACCATGGAGTGGGACGCGGATCTGGCGCCGGGGCGACCTTTTTTGGTCGAATGCCCACAACCCAAGAAACGATGGCCGAACACAGGGGTGACGCTCCGCGTTCTCGATCGGACCGGGAAAGAGATCCTTTCGCACGAGAGCAAGAAACGTGCAGCGGGGCGTGTGCCTCCCGGCGCCGAGGAACCGCCGTCGCCCAGGGCGGTGGCGAGCGCGGATGAGCTGTACCTGATCGGTCTCCACCTCGCGCAGTACCGGCATGCGACGCGCTGCCCCACGCACTATTGGCGAGAGGCGCTACGGCGCGATCCGGGGGATGCGCGCTGCAACAACGCGGTCGGGGCGTGGCATCTTCGGCGCGGTGAATTTCTGGAGGCCGAGGGATATCTCCGGGCGGCGATCGCGCGGCTGACTGCGCGAAACGCGAACCCTTACAATGGGGAGCCATACTATAACTTGGGTTTGTGCCTCAGGTACCTGATCGACCTTGCGCCCGCGTCCAGGGAGGATGGATCCTGTGACCTCTTTGATGAGGCCTATGCGGCGTTTTATAAGGCCACTTGGAACAACGCCTGGCGAGCCGCGGGATTCCACGCGCTCGCGGAAATGGACAGCGTCCGCCACGAGTGGGCGAAGGCGCTCGATCACATCGAGTGCGCACTGCGCATGAATACCGAAAATCTGCGCGCCCGGAATCTCATGGCGCTTGTCCTGCGCAAGTTGGGGCGCGATGCCGAGGCGCGCCAGGCCATCGAGGAGGCGCTCGCGATCGACCCGCTGGACGCTTGGGCCCGGCACTTGGCGGGCGATGGATTCCCGTGCGACCTCCAGACGGCGATCGACGTGGCGGTGGATTGCGGGCGGGCCGGGTTCTTCTCGGAGGCGGTCGCATTGCTCGAGGGTGCTTTGGTCGCCCGTGCCGGGTCGCGCGATGCCCGTGATCTCGGGGCGATCCCGATGGCCCACTATGCGATGGGGTGGTTTCGTGAACGGGCGGGGGATGGGGTTGGCGCCAGCGCGAGCTTTCGCGATGCCCGCGCCCAACCGACCGACTATTGTTTCCCCTCACGACTGGAGGAGATCGCGATATTGGAGGCCGCCATCCGCGCCGACCCGGCCGACCCGCGGGCTCGCTACTATCTCGGCTGCCTGCTGTACGACAGGCGGCGCCATCGGGAGGCGATTGGGGCGTGGGAGCGGGCGGCGAGGCTGGGGCCGACGTTCCCGACCGTGTGGCGCAATCTCGGGATCGGGTATTTCAATGTGATGCGCCGGCCCGCGCGGGCGCGGATGGCCTACGAGCGCGCGTTTCGCGCGGATCCCACGGATGCGCGCGTGCTCTATGAGCGCGACCAATTGTGGAAACGGCTGGGCGAAAGGCCGGACAGGCGGCTCGGAGAGCTGATGCGGTATCCGGGGCTGATCGAGCGGCGCGACGATCTATCGATCGAATTGTGCGCGCTGTACAATCAAGTGGGCCGCCACGGGGACGCGGCAAAGCTTCTCGAGGGGGGGCGTTTTCAGCCATGGGAGGGGGGCGAGGGATTGGCCCTCGGGCAACACGTTCGAACCCGGTTGGCACTGGGCCGCAAGGCGCTTGAGTCGGGCGACGCCGCGGCGGCCCGCGGCCATTTTGAGGCGGCGCTGCATCCGCCGGCGAATCTCGGCGAGGCGCGTCACCTGCTCGCCAATTGCAGCGATATCCGGTATTGGCTGGGCGTGGCCCACGAAGGTTTGGGAGATCGCGCCGCGGCGCGAAAGGAGTGGGGCTTGGCCGCGGAATCCGTCGGCGACTTTCAGGACATGAGTGTCCGCACGTTCTCCGAACTCACGTATTTTTCGGCGCTGGCTTGCGGACGACTGGGGCGCGGGGATCGCATGCGGCGCCTGCTGCGCGACCTGCTGGCGCACGCGCGCGGGTTGGCCGTGGCCGAGGCGAAGACCGACTATTTTGCGACCTCGCTGCCGACGATGCTGTTGTTCGACGATGACTTGCGGCGCCGGCAGGCTACGGCGGCGCTCTTTCTTCAGGCGCAGGCGCAGATGGGACTGGGCAGGCAGGGGGAGGCGCGACGTTTGCTGCGGCGTGTCTTGGCCATAGATCCAAACCATGGCATGGCCGCAGATTTATTGATGGGAATGGCGGGGTCGGTGGTTGGCTCGAGAATAGGAAGATCCTGTGGGCCTCGCGAGAGACGATGGCTGGCAGGTTCGGCCGCCCTCCAGAATCACTCTTCATGTGTCGTGGCGCCCCCCCACAGGCGGACAGGCTGGCTGGCGGGCACGAAATCTGGTGGCTGTAAGATAACCGAGGGCCGTGGCCGAACCGGTAACGGTTTGACCCGAAGAAGGAGGCGGAGATGAAAGTGAGAATCGGTGACGATGCTGCTGGCGCGGATGATCTCATGGGTGCGGTGTCCGGCGGGCGCGGCGGAAGATGGCGGGACGCGGGCTGGATTCTGGCCCTTGCCCTGGGCGCGGCGTCGGCGCTTGGCGAAGAGACCGTCTGGCTGGACGGCATGGATCTGTCGCACATGAGACAGGGGTGGGGTAAGCCGCAGGTCAATCGGTCGATCCGCGAAAAGCCGCTTTCGATTGGGGGGAAGAAGTTTGAACGGGGCGTGGGCACGCACGCCGAGAGCAAGCTCTGGGCGGTGCTGCCGGGGAGCGCGGGCAGGTTCCTGGCATCGGTGGGCGTGGACGATACGGCGGGACAACAGGGCACCGTGGTGTTTCGGATCAGTGCGGATGGCCGGAAGCTCTTCGACTCGGGCGTGATGCGCTGTGGCGATTCGGCCAAGTCCGTCGATGTGGCCCTGGCGGGCGTGACGAACCTGTTCCTGTTGGTGTCCGATGCCGGCGATGGAAGGACATGTGATCACGGTGATTGGGCGGAGGCCCGTTTCATCATTGCCGGAGGAAAGCCAGTCACGGCTTCTGGGCCCCTTGCGCTGAAGGAAGAGGCCGTGATCCTGACGCCCAAAGCGGGCCCGGCGCCGCGAATCAATGGGCCATCCGTCCACGGCTGCCGTCCGGGCAATCCTTTCATCTATCGTGTCCCGACGACCGGCGAGCGGCCGATCACGTTTTCCGCGGAGGGGCTGCCCGATGGATTGGTGCTCGACGCGGCGCAGGGGATCGTGACCGGAACGATTCGCGACCGAGGCGAGTATGTGGTGACGCTCCGGGCGAAGAACGAAAAGGGGGCGGCGGAGCGCAGGCTGCGGATCCTCTGTGGCGACAAGATCGCGCTGACGCCGACGATGGGCTGGAACCACTGGTACGCGCACTATAATAGGATTACCGATAAGATGATGCGCGACGCCGCGGACATCATGGTGTCCAGCGGCATGGCCGACATTGGCTATCAGTACGTGAGCATCGACGATTGCTGGATGAATGCGCCCGAGCACGCGGACCCGAAACGCGTCGGGCCGTTGCGGGACGAGCGGGGCGACATTCTGCCCAACCAGCATTTCCCAGACATGAGGGGACTTACGGATTACATCCACGCGAAGGGCCTGAAAGCCGGGATCTACACATCGCCGGGTCCGTTAACGTGCGCGAAGTTCGCGGGCAGCTATGGCCACGAGGAGCAGGACGCCCGGAAGTTCGCCGAGTGGGGCTTCGATCTTCTGAAGTACGACTGGTGCAGCTATGGCAAGATCGCCGCCGGGGACAAGAGCCTGGAGATGATGCAGAAGCCATATCGCCTGATGGGTGGCATCCTGAAGAGGGTGCCACGCGACATCGTGTTCAATCTCTGCCAGTACGGCATGGGGGAGGTCTGGAAGTGGGGCGAGGAGATCGGCGGGCACTCGTGGCGGACGGCGGGCGATCTTGGATTTGAGCTGGATCGCGTTTTTGAGGTGGCGCTCGCGAATGCGGAGCACCGCGAGTGGAATCGCCCCGGCGCTTGGAATGACCCCGACTATATCCAGATTGGGTGGGTGGGCAATGCGAGAGGGATGGGCGAACCGAAGCCATTCCCGATCACGCCCAGCGAGCAGTATTCATTCATGTCTCTATGGTGCCTGATGGCCTCGCCGTTATTCTACAGCGGAGACATGACACGGCTCGACGAGTTCACTCTGAACGTGCTCTGCAACCCGGAGGTCATCGAGGTGAACCAGGATCCGCTGGGGCAGTGCGCGCGGGTGGTGATGCTGGGGGAAGAGCTGTTCGCGATGGTCAAGGATATGGCCGACGGCAGCAAGGCGGTTGGGCTCTTCAACCAGGGCCAATTTCCCGCCGAGGTCTGCGCGAAGTGGTCGGATCTTGGGCTGGCTGGTGAATGGCGTGCGCGCGACCTCTGGCGGCAGAAGGACATGGGCGTGCTGCCGGAGCAGTGCGCGACAAGGTTGGCGCGGCGGGGGTGTTTTATGATGAGGCTTTGGAAGGATGTCGGAAAGTGATATCTCCAACCGAGGCGCGGGGGCACGGGCCGAGGCTGTTTCGGAATTAGGTGAACACCGAAACCTCCGCGCCCCGGCGGGAGAGAAGAGCGGACATATGATCACGCAGCCATCGGCGACCGGACCAGGCGAGCAGAATGGCGCCCACTACAACATGTCTTTCATCTGGATCGTCTCGCTCGTGGCGGCGATGGGTGGGCTCCTGTTTGGCTATGATTGGGTGGTCATCGGCGGGGCAAAGCCCTTCTTCGAGCGTTACTTCCAACTGACGGATCCGGCGCTAAGTGGCTGGGCGAACAGCTGCGCTTTGATCGGGTGCTTATTCGGCGCGCTGGCGGCTGGCGCGCTGAGCGACAGGTTTGGGCGCAAGCGGCTACTGATCGCGGCGGCGTTGCTGTTTGGGGTGACGTCGATCGGCAACGCGCTGGCCGAGAGCTTCTCGGTTTTCGTGGCGTGGCGGATACTTGGCGGGGTGGCCATCGGCCTGGCATCGAATCTTTCGCCGATGTACATCGCGGAACTTGCTCCGGCCCACCTTCGCGGGCGACTGGTGGCAATAAATCAACTGACGATCGTGGTCGGTATCCTGTTGGCGCAATACATCAACTGGGCGCTGGTGAGGGGTCTGCCGCCTGACGCGACGGACGCTTTCATCGCGGGCTCGTGGTACGGGCGGCAGGGTTGGCGGTGGATGTTTGGCCTCACGGCGGTGCCCTCGATGCTGTTTTTCATCAGCATGTTCTTTGTTCCGGAGAGCCCGAGGTGGCTGGCAAAAAATGGGCGCGAGTCGGCCGCGCGCTACGTGCTGACGCGCGTGGGTGGCGAGACCTTCGCGGCGCGCGCGATCGCGGACATCGAGGCCACGCTCGTGAACGAGGTGGCGAAGGTGGACTTTCGGGAACTGCTGGAGCCGAAGATGCGGCGGGTGCTGTGGCTCGGGGTGGGGCTGGCGGTGTTCCAGCAATGGTGCGGGATCAATGTCATCTTCAACTATGCGGAGGAGATTTTCCGTGCCGCGGGCTACGATATAACGGACACGATCAAGAACATCGCTTGGACGGGCTCGGTGAATATGGTGTTCACGTTCGTCGCCCTTGGGACCGTGGACCGACTTGGGCGACGCCCCCTGATGTTGCTGGGGGCGGCGGGCCTCGCGGTGATCTACGTGGCGCTGGGCGGGTGTTATGCCGCGGGTGTCCGTGGCCTTCCGATGCTGGCGCTGGTGCTGGCGGCTATCGGCTGCTACGCGATGTCTTTGGCCCCCGTGACCTGGGTGGTGATCTCGGAGATTTTCCCCAACCGCATCCGTGGGGCGGCGATGGCGGTGGCGGTCATGGCCCTCTGGATCGCGTGTTTCTTGCTGACATTCACGTTCCCCTCGATGAATCGCGCGTTTGGCGCGGCGGGGACCTTCTGGATCTATTCCGCGATTTGTGCTGGGGGTTTTCTTTTCCTCTGGCTCCGCCTGCCGGAGACCAAGGGCAAGACACTGGAGCAGATCGAGCGGGAGTTGGTAAAATGACCGTGGGCGCGGGTCCAGGCAGCAGACGCGGCACGCAGTTTCTTGAAGCGGTACGCGACGTTTTTGGGGTTCGGTCTCCAGAGAGTGCTTCCCGCGAGCGCAGATGAAAAGCCGATCCATCATTTTGGCGCAGGTGTCCCGGTTCCCCGGGTCCCTGATGGCGCCGATGGTTCAAACGAGGGCAAGAGACGTCTCATGAAAACTATCCATGCGATCATAGAAATCATGCGAAGCCTGATCGTTGCCTTGCTGGCAACGTTGTCTTGGAGCGATGTCGCGGCGGCCGAGCAACCGGCAATCCCTCTGGCGGGCGAGTGGCGGTTCGCGCTGGACCGGGATGATCGGGGCGCCGCCGAGCGCTGGTACGCGCGCGAGCTGGACGGGAAGGTGAAGCTGCCGGGCTCGCTTGCGGTGCAACGCATCGGCGATGACGTTGGAACCAATACCGTTTGGACGGGCGGGATCAACGATCGCTCGTGGTTCGAGGCACCCGAATACGCAAAGTATCGCGAGCCCGGCAACATAAAGATCCCGTTCTGGCTGCAGCCGGAGAAGGTCTTTGTTGGGGCGGTCTGGTATCAGCGGGATATGGAAGTGCCAGAGGCATGGCGAGGACAGCGCATGGTCCTGAAGCTGGAGAGGCCTCACTGGGAGACTACAGTGTGGATCGATGACCGGCTGGCGGGTTCGCGAGACAGCCTATCGACGGCGCACGTTTACGATCTCAGCGATCTCTTGGCGCCGGGCAAGCATCGCCTGACGATTCGCGTGGATAATCGGATGATCGCGGAGGTGGGCATCAACGCCCACAGCGTCTCCGATCACACGCAAGGCAATTGGAACGGTATCGTGGGCGAGATCAGTCTTCGAATGACAGGCCCGGTGTGGATCGATGAGGTGCAGGTATTCCCGAACGCGGAGAGGAAATCCGCCCGAGTCGAGGTGCGCCTCGGCAATCGCACGGGGGCGGCGGCCGATGGCGAGGTGACGTTGCACGCGCGGACGCGCAACGTGGACACGGTTCATGACGCGGCCCCGGCCAGTTTCCCGGTAACGGTCCGAACTTCCGGGACCACCGTCTCATTGGACTACCCCCTTGGCGATGGGGCGCGGTCTTGGGATGAGTTTTCCCCGGCGATCTACCGCCTTGAGGTGGCATGGGAAAGCGCGGGTGGCGGATCGGATGGCCGGTCGGTGGACTTTGGTCTGCGGGAGGTGAATACCGAGGGCACGCAGATCACGGTCAACGGGCGAAAGGTATTCCTGCGCGGGACGCTGGAGTGCTGCATCTTTCCTCTGACGGGACATCCGCCCACGGATGTCGAAAGCTGGAAGAGGATCATCCGGATCTGCCAGGCGCACGGCCTGAACCACATCCGATTCCATTCCCACTGTCCGCCGGAGGCGGCATTCACGGCCGCCGATGAAATGGGCTTTTACTATCACGTGGAGGTGGCCGCGTGGGTGAATCAGGGCGCGACGATTGGCGATGGGAAACCGATCGATGCCTGGCTCTACGACGAATCCGAGCGCATCCGGCGCACCTATGGCAATCACCCTTCGTTTCTTCTGCTGGCGTATGGGAATGAGCCCGCGGGGAAAAACCATGCGGCGTGGCTCGCGGAATGGGTGAATCGTCACAGGGCCGAGGACCCGAGGCGCCTCTACACATCGGGCGCGGGTTGGCCGGAGATTCCCGAGAGCCAATACCATGTCACGCCCAAGCCGCGCATCCAGTCATGGGGTGGCGGGCTGCGCTCGCGCATCAACGCCAAACCACCAGAGACCGTGACCGACTACCGCGATTTCGTCGCGTCGCACCCGCAGCCCGTCATCAGTCACGAGATCGGGCAGTGGTGCGTGTACCCCAACTTAGACGAGATCGCGAAGTACACGGGCCACCTAAAGGCGAAGAACTTCGAGATATTCCGCGAGACGCTCTCGGCCCGCGGCATGGGTCCGCAGGCGCACGACTTCCTTATCGCGTCGGGGAAACTCCAGGCGCTTTGTTACAAGGAGGAGATCGAGTCGGCGCTGCGAACGCCGGGCATGGCCGGATTCCAGTTGCTCGACCTGCACGATTTTCCCGGACAGGGCACGGCGCTGGTGGGCGTGCTGGACCCGTTCTGGGATTCCAAGGGATATATCGCCCCCAAGGAGTTTCGGCGGTTCTGCGGGCCGACGGTTCCTTTGGCGCGGCTGCGGAAACGGGTCTTCACGGTGACCGAGACGTTGGACGCCGGGTTGGAGCTGGCGCACTTCGGTGCCGGCCCCTTGGAGAACTGCGCGGTCATCTGGAACCTGGTGGACGATGGCGGCAAATCGGTCGCGACGGGGCATTTCGAGGCGCGGGGCATTCCGACGGGCCGCTTGAGCACTATTGGCGAAATCGGGATCGACCTGAAGCAGGTGACCGCCCCAGCGCGCTACAAGCTCGTCGTGGCCGTTGGACAGACCCAGGGTCTCTCGGCCATCGAGATCGCGCGCAACGACTGGGATGTCTGGGTCTACCCGGAGTCCATCACATCGCCCGAACCCGGCGATGTACACATCACGTGCGCGTTCGACGAGGCGGCGCGGGCGAAACTGGATACTGGGGGGCGTGTGTTGCTGTTGGTCCCGCCACAGCGCGTGCGGGGGGACGGACTGGGGCCAGTGAAGATCGGTTTCTCGCCGATCTTTTGGAACACCGCATGGACCAAGCGCCAGGCGCCGCATACCCTGGGCATCCTCTGTGATCCGAAGCATCCGGCGCTGGCACAGTTCCCATCCGATTTCCACACGAACTGGCAATGGTGGGAACTGGTGACGCGATCAAATCCATTCATCCTCAACGAACTACCTCGGGAATTGCGGCCCGTCGTGCAGGTCATCGATGACTGGGTGACTAACCGCAGATTGGCCCTGGCGTTTGAGGCGAGGGTCGGCAAGGGGAAACTCCTCGCATGCGGGATCGATCTTGGCACAGATCTTGGCGCGCGCCCGGTGGCGCGGCAGATGAGGCAAAGTCTGCTGGCGTATGCGGCAAGTGGCGATTTCGCGCCAAAGGTTGCCCTGACGGCTGAGCAAGTCGCCTCGCTGATGCGTGAGCCCTCGAAAATGGAGGCCGCGGGCGGGTCGATTCTGCGGTGCGATAGTCAGGCCGACAACTATCCCGCGACAAACCTGATCGATGGTGATCCCGAGACCTTCTGGCACACGTCGTGGGGGGACCGCTGGTCGCAGGGATCGAAATACCCACACGAGGTAGTGATCGCGTTTGACAAACCGACCGCCGTCGCCGCCGTGACGCTGACGCCGCGCCAGGATCAAGGGTCGGGAAGGGTGGCCACATTCGAGGTGTACGTCAGTGACGATGCCGACGCTTGGGGCGAACCGGCGGCGAGAGGCACCTTCGAGCCCGGCGCTAAACCCGTGACCGTCGCACTGTCGCGATCATCATCCGCGCGGTTCCTGCGCGTGGTCTTGTGTTCACCACAGAACCCCAAGCAGTACTTCGCCGCTCTGGCTGAGATTGCCATCGAATGATGGGCGCCCGTTGCCGCCTGACACAGGCGGCCCACAAGTTTTGTGGGGCGTCTCTGCGACGCCAAACGCGTGCGGAGTTTCGGGTTAGCGCTACCCCCGGTTCGCGCTTCGCGCGCTGTCGCCGCCCCGATCCAGGGCGCTGCCACCGCAATCGAAAACCTTCCCAGCCTGGATCCTGGGTCGGGGCACGATCCGCGCGAAGTCCAGAGACGCTCGCCCGCTGGCACCAGATGTTGCCGCAAGCCGAGCTTACGGGCGGGAATGCCCGCCCCGCGCCCGCAAATGCCGCCTCAAGTCTCTTGCTGTTCAGTCCGGCATCTCATGATCGACCGAGATGGGAGATTCGGATGCTGGGGTCGGCTGGGGCGGGGAGTCGATGGTGTCAGCGACTTGGACGGTCTGTGGTGGAGGGATCGACAGGGGCTTGAGGTTGATTTGCTCGGCGGCACGATGGGCAAATATCTCGGGATAATCCGGTGCATCGAGTTCAGGGACTCGAACCGGTTTACCCCACCGGTCAGTCATTTCTTGGGCCCGTTTGATCAGGTGGTCATACCAGACGCGCATCTTGGATTTCGGATCCAGGAGGGGCGGATACATCGCGACGGCCCGGTCCCAGCTGGTCTTTTGATCTTGGCGGATCATCTGCGCTTTCTTGGCTTCCAGTTCCGCCATCTTGGCCTCGTATTCCATCTTGGCCTTTTCTTCTTTGAGGCGGAGTTCCTCCTCCATGAGGCGGACCTTGGCCCATTCGGCATCCGCGAGGTCGCGCATGGCGGAATCGCCGTAATAGTATCCGCCATAGTAGCCGTAGCCAGGGACGACCACGATCTTCCGTGGGCGATCATGTCGTCCGCAATCATCGCCTCGAGGTGGGGGTTCCAACGGCTGTATGGTGGTAGATCCCCCGCGGCGCAACCCGCCTTGCAGATTGCCACCGAGCGTCCCCTGTTGCGTCGGGGGGGACTGGATGGACATGCCCCCTGAGATCTTTGCCTGGGGGATGGCCGACGGGTTATCGGCATAGGCAAGCATGACCGCTGCCCCCGCAACAACAATTGCCGCCAACCGTTTCATGGGCCAACTCCTCATAATTCCCGGGCTGCGTCCGGCCCCGCTTATTATTAGATACACCCCATGGCCTTTCGATTCAAACCATAGAAAGAGATGGCGTTCCGGAAGTGAAAAGTCAGACTGAACTAAAAGACGGAGGGCAGCATGAGAGAGTTCCATGTTTCAGCGGCGATCGTTGGGTTCATCATGTTGGGCCACAGCGTGTTGACGGCAGCGGGGCAGTCGCCATCCCCCGTGAGATTGCCAATGGAGCAGGATTTCGGCGGGATCGGATTGCCTGCCGGATGGGAGCCCGGCGGCAGACCGAACAGCTTCCGGGTGATTGAGGGCGCGCTTGAGGGGAAATGTGCTGCGGACGACAACCACGGGCCGTCGATTGGTGTCCCGGTGGTTGGCCACGATCTGGCGGTCGAGTTTGAGGCGCAGTTTATCAAGGCCGGCGCGCTGCTATTCCTGATCGATGGCGACAGTCAGTTTGGTGGGCAGGCGCACTTGCTCAGGGTGGGGTTGAGCGGATCGTCGCTCAACATCGCGCAGGATCGTGGGAGCCCCGCGTCGAAGCAGGCACAGCACGAGGCACGGGTGGCGGCCCAGAAGGCGGGGAAGACCGTCGCGGCACCCACGCCGGAACAGCTTGCCGATCCCGCGTTCTACCGCACGGAGGCGCTCGGTCGGCAAGCCGCCAAACTCACTGACGGCCGAAGGCATCGAGTCCGCGTGGGGTTGCGCGGCAACGATGTGACGGTGCGGCTGGATGAGGCGCCGCCAGTGCGTGCGAAGGGCACAGTCCTTGATGTCAAGAAGACCCGCATCGTGTTCTTGGTTGGTCAAGCGGGAGTCGTGAGAATCGATAACGTCAAAGTGCGCGAGGTAAACTGAGAGGAGGAGGACGGATGAGTATCACGAGGCGTGGGTTTATCGGTATGGCGACCGCCGGCGCTCTTGCGTCGGCCAAAGGGCTGCGCGCGCAGGGGGGTGACAGGGCGTTGAGGATGGGGGTGATTGGTGTCGGGTGGTATGGGATGGTCGACGCCAGGGCAGCGCTGAAATGCGGCGGGGCGGAAATCGTGGCGATCAGCGACGTCGATAGCGCGCACATCGATGCGGCGGCCGCGGAACTGGAAAAGCTACAGGGCAAGAGGCCGGCGACCTTCAAGCTTTACGAAGAGATGCTGGGCGCGGGTGGCGTGGATGCGGTGATCATCGCCACCCCGCCACACTGGCACGCTCTCCAGGCGATCGCCGCGGTCAAGAGGGGACTGGATGTCTATCTTGAGAAGCCGATCGCCTACGATGTGCGAGAGGGGCAGGCGATCGTCGATGCCGTCAGACGGAGCGGCCGAATCGTGCAGGTTGGATTTCAGCGCAGGCAGGCCGAGGGCTATCGTCAGGCCGCGGAGTTCATCCGATCGGGCGGGATCGGAAAGATCGTCCAGGTGGACGCCCATATCCACTACAAGGCCGGGACGTTGGATCCGTCGCCGAAGGATCCACCGGCAACGTTGGACTGGGATCTCTGGTGTGGCCCGGGGCCGAAGCTCCCGTACAGCGATCAGGTCGGCCACAAGAATTGGCGCCTTGAGAAGACCTCGGGCCACGGCCATCTCGTGGACTGGGGCATTCATCTCATCGACACCGTGCGGCTGATGACAGGCGCCTCGGTCCCGAAGCGCTTCGTCGCCGCCGGCGAACTGCTGAAGTTCAAGGGCATCATCACGACCCCGGACACGATGACCGCCCACTTCGAATTTGAGGAATTTCCCCTTGTCTGGCGCCATCGCCTTTGGGGTGCCACGGAATATGATCCCGCGCTGAGCAACGGCATCCTGTTCTACGGGGAGAGTGGGACGGTGTTCGCCACGGACAAGAAGTGGGTCGTGGTGAGGGCGAAGGACAAGGACGTCGCGCGCGAGGAGCACGAGACGGCGGGTGACGCGGGCAAGGCACACATGGAGGATTTCCTCACCGCAGTGCGCGAACGGCGGGCGCCCGCGTGCCCGATCGAGGAGGGCTTTAAATCCACGGCCACGGTCCAGTTGGCGATGATCGCGTACGAGACCGGTGCGCCGGTGGAATGGGATGAGGCCTCAAAACAGATCAGGGGTAATGACGGGGGCGCGAGGCTGCTGAAACGCGAATACCGCAAACCCTGGGTGCATCCGTTTGGGGCCTGATACGGACGGATCGACCTGATCGAGAACGCGCCGCATCAGTCATGCTGAAACTTCTGGGGGCGGGGCCGTTTTGGACTGCGGTGGCAGAGCGAAGCGGCGCCACCGCAGTCCAAAACCCTCCCGGCCCGAATCTTGGGTCGGGGCACGAGCCGCGCCCGCGATCAGCGCCCGAAGTTTCTGGGGAGCTACTGTGGGATTTCCAATTCCCGCGGGACGGTCAATTCCTTGCAGCGCCATGTCAGGCTCGGATCGCCGAAGCCGTGGAAGATGCGGGTGCGATGATCGTCGCAACGTATGGCGAACAAGACGGGCTTCGGGTACATGCGACCGGACCAACTTTTTGCGTGGAAGGCCACGAACCGTGGGGATTCGATCAGGATTCCAAACGGCGGGAGGGTCACCTCGCCGCCGATTATCGAGTTGGCGCGATACTCGGCGGCCCCGAAGTTGACGGTCACGGTGGCGACCGTGGCCTCACCCTCGGCATAGGTGGCGCGCCGGACCCCTCGGTCTGGGGTGAGGAAGTCGAGCCGCGTCAGGCGTGCGTGCGATGTTGCTTCGGCAAGGGGGCCGAGAATCTCGTGGGTGTTCTTCAAGAACCTGTCGGTCAGGCACAGGCCCTCGGCCCAGCCGCCGTCGGCTCGGGCGAAACAGCCCATGTCACCAATGATCGCGGGCGTTTCCGTGCTTTCGAGGGCGATGGTTGGCGCGAGGCGCAGGCGGCCCACCCGTACGCGCCGATCGGCACCAGAGCCCGGCAGTTTGGCGCGCTCGGCACCATGGCTGTTTCGGCATAGGCCGACAAATACGTCCGCCGTGCCCGCGGTGTACTTTTCAGGCACGGTGACATCGAAAGGTCCTTCTTCGATCACCTCGCCCGTGCGCCAACCCGACACGGGGCGAGCCGGAACATGGTCATTCTGGAACGGGACCGGCTCACCTTTGCCAAAGTGGACAAACGTGCGCCAGTCTCCCTCGCAATCGGCCTCGACCCGCCAGCGGTACTTGATCCGAAACTTGCGTGGCCCGATGGGCTCGACCGAGGCGATGCTCGGTCGCGCTTTCACCTCCGGCGTTGGGACAGCGGCGGGCCCTTTCCAATACAGATGGTTCGGGAATGAGTGATAGTTGAGCGTCCGGGCGCAGAGCGCGTGATGGGCCACGTACTCCGCGGCCCCCTCGGGGTCGTATCCGTATTTTCCGAAGACGACCTCGCAGTCGTGATACACCATCTCGAACAATGGGACGACGGTCGCGCCGAGCGACGAGGCGTCGAGGTTGTGGAAATAGCGACCGCTGACCCCGCTGAGGCCCTCGAAGAAATCGCTGTGTGGGATCGCCCATTCGCGGCCGCACTCCGAGCCGAACAGCCCGAAGACGTCGCGCGAGTAGTCGGCGAGTTTCTGCTTCCACCGGATATCGTCGGCCCGGGCCAGGGGGTGCTTCGCGTCGAAGCATTCCTGCGGGTCGACGGCGAATGTCGTGTCGATGAAGTAGGCCTGCGGCCCGAAGAGACGGCGCACCTCCGGGAGATTCTGTGGGCGGCTCGCGAGCCGCACGGTCTCGGGCGCGCAGACGAGCCACGCCCGGCCACCGAGCCACCGACCGCCGGCCATGGGTGAGCCATCGGCCTTTTTCTGTATGCATCCGGGATCCCACGACTTGGCATCGCGGTACATGTCCTGATAATTGTCGTGGAAACACGCGAGGTATCCGAGCGCCTTGATGCGCCGCGTCGCTTCGCCGAGGGCCGCGTTGCCCCCGCATTCCGAGTTTGCGGGTAGGGCGTCCGGGTGGCGGCAGTCGTATCCGCCCTCGGTCCAGCCGCCCAGAATGAACAGGCAGCGATCGAAGCCGATGTCGCGCTTGAGGTGTTCGGCGATCTGTGCCGCCTCATCGAAGGTCCAGTGCACAGTCACGCTCTCATCCGCGGTGCTCTCCTCGTTGCGGCGACGGTTCAGGCAGGTCCAGAGCTTTGCGTTGGACGCGCCCAGGAGCTTTTCTGTCTCGGCATTCCGCTTTGCCTTCTCGCGCAATGTGATTGCGAGGCCCTTCGCCGTGGCGACCTGCCGGTAGGCCGCGGCCAGTGTGTTCCAATCGCCCTTGCCCAGCGCCGTGAGGGTGACCGATGTTGGGGTCAGACCTTTTGCGTGCGGTGGTCTTCGGACATGGACGGAGCAGGCGAGCCCGTCTTTCGTTTTCGCAAGTTCCGGGGCGACGTAGGGATCATCCCAAGTCATCAGCAGCGCGGCGCCACCCTTGAGGAAACCGAGCATATTCAAGTGGCATCCCTCGTAGCCGGAAGTCGGGAAACGCCGCGAGAATTCGGCGGGGCCGTTGGCCGGAATGAGCAGGCCCTCTCGGACAGGCACGAGCGCAAAACCGCCATCGGCGGGAGTGATCGACAGCGCGTGATCGAGGAGCCTCACGGACTCTTTTTCTGGTGGCGTCGCGTCGATGATGATGCTGGTGCCGTCGGGGGCGAGGCGCGCGTCCGGGACTTTGCCTAGTTCCCATGTGACGCCAGCCCGCTGGTCGATCAGGCGCGTGTCTCCCGTCGTGGCATCCTTGGCGAGCCTCGCCCCGTCGTTTTCCGCGGCGGCCGCGAGGGCCGAGACCGCGATGAGTGCAAACGGCCAAAGGGTTCTACATGGGCCGAGATGGTTTTTCATGATGGGTCGTCTGATGCCTTGGGACAGTCAATCGGCGTACCCGTTCGGGTGTGCCTGATGCCAGCGCCAAGCAGAGGCGATGATGTCTCCGAGAGCGTCGAATTTCGGGTGCCAGCCGAGTTCGCGGCGGAGTTTGTCGGCTGCGGCGACCAATCGCGGCGGGTCGCCCGGGCGAGCCGGCTTTTCCACCACGGGGATAGGATGGCCGGTTATCCTGCGGGCGGCCTCGATAACCTGTTTCACCGAATAGCCTGTCCCCGTGCCGATGTTGTAAGAGGCGCTGCAGGGTGCCCGCAGCGCCAACTCGTGGGCCTGGGCCAGGTCGATGATGTGGATGAAATCGCGGATGCACGTGCCATCGGGGGTTGGGTGAGCGGTGCCGTACAGCTCCGCGTGCGGACTTTGTCCGAGCGCCACGCGGAGGACATTCGGGATGAGGTGAGTTTCGATGCGGTGGTATTCGCCGAAACTCCCCGATGCGCCAGCTGCGTTGAAGTAGCGCAGATTGACATGGCGTAGGCCGTGGAGGCGATCATACCAATCCAACACGCGCTCGAACATCAGCTTCGATTCCCCGTAGGGGTTGATGGGATGCTGTGGCAGGGACTCATCCATCGGTATCCGTTCCGGCACACCGTAGGTCGCGCAGGTCGAAGAAAAGATGAACACCTTCACGCCCGAGGCGATCGCGGCATCCGCGAGGTTGACGCCGCCACCGACGTTGTTCCGGAAATACTTCGATGGGTCGCGCATCGATTCGGCGACCAGCGCGTTCGCGGCAAAATGCATGACCGCCTCCGGCGCGGCGTCGCGCACCGCGGCGAGAATCCCCCCGCGGTCGTTCAGGTCGCCCTCGACGAATCGCGCCCGCTCGTCAACCGCGGAGCGGTGCCCCTCGGTCAGGTTGTCGAAAACGACAAGCTCGTGCCCGTGGTCCAGCAGGTATTCCGCGCAGATGCTGCCAATGTAGCCCGCGCCTCCAGTCAGAAAGATCCTCATGCGGCGGGATTATGCCCATTGCGGCGGGGCCGTGAAACCGAAAGTGGGGCGCCATCATGACGGGATTTCCTCCCGCCCTTGTGGCCTCGAGCCACGAGAATCGGCACCGGGCAACACTCCTCTCAATGAAGTTGAGGCCGGTCCTCGGTCCCGCCCCTTGGAAATTTCAAGAATCGAGGGCTGACCCCGAACGCACCCCGAACGCCGGAGAGTTGACCCCCAACGCACTACTTGCCGAGGCACCAGAGGGCCTTGTGGGTGCGAATGAAGACGCGCCCGCCGGAGATGACGGGGGAGGAATCGGTGTCCTCACCGAGGGAATTGACGGCGATTTGCTCGAACTTCGGTGAGGCGCGGAAGACGAAGACGTCACCTTTCTTGTTGGGGAGGAAGATGCGATCGTCGGCAAGAACCATCGATGACCATGAATTGGCCTGTCGCGCATCGCTGCGGAGGCGCTGTCGCCACATTGTGTTCCCGGTCTTGATGTCGAGGCAGGCGGTTTCGGCGGCGATGGTGTGGTAGAATAGATAGCCATTCCGGATGATGCCCGAGCCGACACCACCATCGTGCCGGACGAAATGCCAGAGGCGCCGCGATTCGGTCACGTCACCCTCACCGCCAGGGCGCACCGCGAGAGAGTTTCCAGAATAGGCCCCGAGGGCCACGATCGTGCCGTCGCCGAAGAAGGGGGAAGTGTAGATCAGTGGGCTCAGGCCGCGGCAGCACCATCGCTGTTTGCCGGTCGCGGGATCGAACCCGATGACTTGCGTGGGGAATGCCATGACCAATTCATCGCGCCCGTTGGCGGCGATCACGATGGGCGTGCTCCAGGTCCCGTCGACGGCGCCCTTCTCACGTCCTTTGAAGCCGTCGGTCCGGTCGCGGGTATCCCACAGCGGTTCCTTCCATTCCCACGCCAGGGCCCCCGTCTTCTTATTGAGCGCGACCAACCGCGATCCGGGGCCGGGCCCGTGATAGACGATGGCGAGGTCCTTGTATATCACTGGCGACGAGGCGTGTCCCCAGATGTGATCGATCGGCCCGAGATCGCGGTTCCACAGTTTCTTGCCCTGGAAGTCGTACGCGCAGATGCCGGCCGAGGCAAACGACACGACGACGCGCTCGCCGTCGGTGACCGGCGAGGCCGAGCAACAGGGATTCGAGTTGTGGGTGCGCTCGGGTGTCGCGTAGGTGACGCCGCTCTTCCAGAGGAGTTTGCCGTCGGCGCGGTCGAAGCACATGAGGCCCCGAAAATTCTCGGCCTCGATCGGCTGGGTCACGAACACGCGGTCGTCCCAGATGGCCGGCGTTGAATTCCCGCGATTGGGCAGGGGCGTTCGCCAGACGACGTTCTTTTCGGGTCCCCATTCGGTGGGAACATCCGCCTCGGTCGTTTTGCCCGACCCGGCGATGTCGGCGCGCCACGACGGCCAGTTCGCGCAGTGCGAGGGCAGGTGGGTTAAGAGCAGGAGGGATGGCATCATGTTGAGAAGGGTTCGGGCGCGCATGGTCGTATCCTCCGTTGGATCGCTGATGCGGGCGCAGTATGCAGCGAAATCGTGTGCTGGCAATCGGGGTTTGGGGGGCAAGGGGCTAGCGCGTTGCCAGCCCGGCATGATCATGGTAGAAGGGAAGGCACCATGCGGCATCTCCTGTTCTTTCTCCTCGCGGAATCGTTGCTGTCTGGCGCCGTCCATGCCGCGCCCCCGAACATCCTATTCCTGCTGACGGATGATCAGCGGTTTGACGCGGTGGGGGCACTGGGGCACCCGGTGCTCAAGACCCCGAACATCGACTCGCTGGCCCGTTCGGGCCACGTGTTCCGCAACGCGTACACGCTCGGGGCGAATGTTGGGGCGGTCTGCACCCCGAGCCGGAACATGCTGCAGATTGGAAAGGCCTATTTCCGGTACGAGGGGATCCACGCGAAACCCGATGGCCACACCATGCCGGAGGTGTTCAACGCCGCGGGATACGAGACGTACTACTATGGCAAGAAGGGCAATACCGCGCCCTTGGTCGAGGCGAAGTTCGAGCACTCGCAGGCCCTGGCCAACAATGACCTCGAGCATGTGGGCGGTGAGCCCGGAAAATGCATCGTCGATGCCGCGATCGAGTTCCTCAGATCGCGGGACCGAAAGCGGCCGTTGTTCATGCAGCTCGCCTGGCCGAACCCGCACGACCCGAGGACCGCGGCCGAAAAATACATGGCGATGTATCGGCGGGACGAGATACCGCTGCCCAAGAACTACATGCCGCAGCACCCGTTCGATAATGGCGAGATGGCCGTCCGCGATGAGAGGCTCGCGCCTTGGCCGCGAAGCGAGGACGAGATCCGCCGCCACCTGCACGAGTACTATGCGACGATCTCGGGCCTCGATTTTCATATCGGCCGGTTGCTGGCAGTTCTGAAGGAGGTTGGGCTGGCGGAGAACACGATCATCATTTTCGCGTCGGACAATGGGCTGGCCATCGGCAGCCACGGGCTGATGGGCAAGCAGAACGTTTATGAGGATGGCCTCAAGGTGCCGCTTATCTTTTCGGGCCCCGGCATCCCGAAGGGTGAGAGTGCCGCGCTCGTCTATCTGCTCGACCTGTTTCCGACCTTCTGTGATCTCGCGGGCCTTCCGGCGCCCGAGGGCATCGATGGCCGGAGCCTGAAACCGGTCATCGTCGGCACGGCCAAGGGCGTCCGCGACACGCTGTTCCTATCCTACAAGAACGTGCAGCGCGCATTGCGCGACGACCGGTGGAAACTCATCCGCTATCCCCTGATCAACAGGGCGCAGCTCTTCGACCTCGCGTCCGATCCCTACGAAATGCGCGATCTCGCCGGTGATCTGGCACAGGCCGATCGCATCGCGAAGATGATGGGCGCGCTGCGCGAATGGCAGCAGCGCCTCGGGGATCCCGACCCGCTCGAGGTCGCGGATACCAAGACCGGCGCCTGGACGCCGCCGGGGCCGGAGGAGCCCAAGGCCAAGCGCCCCAGGAAAGCCAAGGGATCGGGGGGGCAGTAGTCACCGTAGTCACCGGCGCCGTTGCACCGGTCTGGGACTTCCCTCTTGGACGGCGGACTGTTAGCGTGGCGGCATGAAGCGCAGATCTTTTCTGAAGACGGCCGCGGCCGCCGCGGCGATGCCATCCGTCGCGCCGCTGATCGCAGTTGCCGCATCGACCGAAAAGCGGGCGACCGTGCCGGGGCGCATCGCGCGTTTTGGCGACGGGCGCGACTGGTTCTTCGATCGGCGTTTTGGGATGTTCGTTCACTGGGGGCTGTACGCGATCCCGGGATTTCACGAGCAGCACCAGTGGCGCAAGAGGGTGCCGCGCGCCGAATATGTGAAGCTCGCGGCCCAGTGGAACCCCGTGAAGTACGATCCGGACGCATGGCTCGATCTCCTCGAGCGCACGGGGATGAAGTACATCTGCCTGACAACCAAACACCACGACGGCTTCTGTCTCTGGGACACCAAACAGACCACCTACAACACCATGAACACGCCCTTTGGCAAGGACGTGCTGAGGATGCTCGCGGACGCGTGCCACCGGCGCGGGATTCCGCTCTGCCTCTATTATTCGATCGCGGACTGGCACCAGCCGAACTATCCCAATCAGGGTCGGCACCACGAGCTCGCCGGCCCCGAGCCGGGGGACCAGCCGGACTGGGGAAAGTATCTGGACTTCCTCAGGGCGCAGGTCCGGGAGCTGTGCACGAATTACGGGGAACTGCACGGTTTCTGGTGGGACATGAATGTGCCGCAGCACAAGGATCCCTCGATCAGCGCCATGATCCGGCAGCTTCAACCCAAGGCCGTCATCAACAATCGCGGTTTCGACGATGGCGACTTCGGGACGCCCGAGCGCGACTACGACAAGAAGTCGGGTGATGCCGCGGCGTTTGATCGTCCGACGGAGGCCTGCCAATCGGTCGGCGCGGAGAGCTGGGGTTACCGCAAGGACGAGGACTACTATACCGACCGGCACATCATCCGAAGCATCGACCGCTATCTGGCGCGCGACGCGAACTATCTCCTCAACGTCGGCCCCATGCCCGACGGCACCATCGCGCCGGAGGCCGTCGCGATACTCGACCGCGTCGGCGCATGGTACGAGAAGGTCAAGGAATCATTCGAGGGCGCCGAGCCCGCATCGAAACTGGTCCAGAATCCGGGCGTGACGCTCACGCGCCGCGGCAACGACCTCTACGTTCACCTGTCGGTCGATCCGCCAACCGATGCCGTGAAGCTCAAGCCTTTTCGCGTCGCGCCGAAGCGTGCGACGTTGCTCAACGATGGCCGCCCCGTGGAAGTCGCCCTCGACATGGTCCCGAGCGACCACGTCGAACAAAAGGGTTACCTGCGCCTGCGCAAACTTCCGACAAACGAGATGGCCAACACGGTCCTCGTGGCCAAATTGGAGTTCGATCGTCCCGTCGAGGCCGCCGCGGGCGCCGTCGGCGCCGATGACGACATGCGGCGGAGGTGACAGGCTTCCCCGGCGAGAATCGTTTTTTCACGAAGAGCGCCGAGGACGCGGGACGCCGTGGGTCTTTGCGATCTGCGTGCCCCGTGTGGGACAACTTGCGGGTGATTCGCGGGGTCCACTTCCGGGCGATTGACCTCCGGGGGCGATGCTGCTATAGCCAACACTTCCGATCGTGGAGGTCGGGCCATGAGCGACAATGTGCTTGTGTTGAACCGGTTGTGGCAGGCGGTGAATGTCTGTTCCGTTCGCCGGGCGTTTACTTTGCTCTGTGCTGGGCACGCGCAGGTGGTCGAGACCAACAGCGTGGGATATCAGACGTTTGGTTTCCGCGAGTGGCAAGATGTGTCGCGCCAGTACGATGGGCACGATGTGGTGCGGACCATCTCGTTCAAGATCCGGATTCCCAAGGTGATCGTGCTGCTGTTCTACGACCGGTTTCCGAAGAAGGAGGTCAAGTTCACGCGGCAGAACGTGTTCGAGCGCGATAAGAGCACCTGCCAGTACTGCGGTCGGGGCTTTGAACGCAAGGAGTTGAATCTAGATCACGTGGTGCCGCGGGATCGCGGCGGGAGGATGAGCTGGGAGAATATCGTGTGCTCTTGCGTGGAGTGCAACACGCGCAAGGGCAATCGGACGCCGGAGGAGGCGGGGATGAGGCTGATCCGGCGACCCCGACGTCCAAAATGGCGACCGTCGCTGGTGGTCTCGTTCTCCAAGCACATGGACGAGTCGTGGCGGACGTTCCTGGATATCTCGTACTGGAACGTCGAGCTTGGGGAGTGAGCTGATGCGAGGGTCGCGGCCGATCGCCCCAGGCGATTGGCCGCGAAACGCGAATGCGTTCGGCGGGGGATCAGTCGCAGGTTTCAGTTGATCGGGCGCTGGCATGACGTCTACGCTTCCGGTCACGCATGAAACGCCGTCACTTCCTCAGGGCGGCCGCCGGTTGCGCGGCGGCCATCGGTTTTCCGACAATCATCCCGGCCACGGCATTGGGCCGCGACGGTCGGGTTGCGCCATCGAACCGGATCGCGATGGGGTTCATCGGCCTCGGGGGCCGCGGGACCTCGAACATGAAGGTCCTCTCGGGTGATCCGGGCGTACAGCCGGTGGCGCTCTGCGATGTCGATCGGGCATCGAAGGAGACCGAGCGCAGGGGCCTGCTCCAGGCTAAGAAGGCGCTGCTGGATTCCCTCAAAGAGCAGGGTCGGTCGTTGGCAGAGGGTGACTTGACGCTGTACGGGGATTTCCGCGAACTGGTGGCCCGGGCCGACATCGATGCGGTCTCCATCGCCACGCCCGACCACTGGCATGGGCTGACGACGATGGCGGCGCTGAAGTCGGGCAAGGACGTATACTGCGAGAAGCCGTTGGCCAATAGCATCCGCGAGGGCCGCGCGGTATGTGACGCGGCGCGGCGATATGGCCGGGTGGTCCAGACCGGAAGCCACGAGCGTTCCAACGACTCGGTGCGCTACGCCTGTGAGCTGGTGCGCAATGGTCGGATCGGGAAGGTCAAGGCGATCCGCGTGAACCTGCCGACTGACGATGCCGGTTTCCAGCGGCTGCGGGAGGCCAAACCGCCGCAGCCCGCGATGCCGACCCCCGAGGGCTTTGATCTGGAGATGTGGCTGGGGCCCTCGCCGTGGGCCCCCTACCACCCCGAGCGCTGTGGCCCGAAGTGGCGATATAACCTGGACACGGGAGGTGGCGAGATCACCGACCGCGGCGCCCACGTGCTGGATCTGGTGCAGTACATCGCGGGCTGCGATGACACGGGCCCCGTGGAACTGAACGCTGAGGGAAAGCAGATGGATGACGGCATCCACAACTGTTTCTTGGATTTCAAATTCGAGTTCCGTTATCCGAACGGCATCCCCGTGACGGGCGCGAGCGAGGGCAACCGCGGATTTAAGATCGAAGGCGAGACGGGCTGGATCTTTGTGAACATCCACGGCGGTCGCCTAGAGGCCTCGTCGCCGGACCTGCTCAAGGAACGCATTGGCCCAGGCGAGATTCATGAGCGGCGCACTCCCGGGCATCACCAGGACTTCCTCGAGTGCGTCCGCGCCCGGCGGCGTCCCGTGGCGTTCCATGAGATCGGTCACCGAACCGCCACTGTCTGCCACCTCATCAACATCGCGCTGCTGACGGGGCGCAAGATCGCCTGGGACCCAAAGGCCGAGCAGATCACCAACGATGCATGCCTGAACCGCATGGTCGAGAAACCCATGCGGGCGCCATGGAGGATCTGAGAGGGAACCGCACGGTTCGATCCATCCTGTCCGCGATCCGGCCCTCAGGCTGCATTTCCCACCCGAACGCGTCAAATATGCGGCTGTTTTTTGGGGGTCAGAAGGGAGAACCCTGGTTCCCACAATGGGTTAGGACTGAAGAACGAGCGTTCGATGTGCCGGACAAAAGGATTTTAGGGGCTTGACGAGGGTTCTTTTTTTGGTAGGCTGAGCCATTAACACAAGGAGAATGAATATGAAGAAAGTACTGATCACTGCAGTGAGCGCGTTTGCAGGCGTTGCGCTTTGGGCTGGCGGCGTCGCTCCCGAATCAAAGGTCGTTGAGAAGATGGTTGAGCAACCGGCGCCTTGCGAGTGCTTCCGGGCTGGCGAAATCCAGTTGGATGTCTTCGGCGCATGGGCGGCTTCCACTGCCAACAACGATATTCTTGAGAACAACGGTTGGGGCGGTGGCATCGGTGCCAACTACTTCATCACCAAGTATTTCGGTATTGGTGCTGAGGGGTACTGGCTCGCCGTTGACAGCACCCTCCACGGTGTTTCGGGCAGCGTGATTGCCCGTCTGCCGTTCGAGAGCGGACCCTGCTGGGCGCCCTACGTTTTCGTGGGCGGCGGTGGCCTGTTTGATGGTTCCAGCATGGGCACCGCGCATGCGGGCGCTGGCTTTGATATCCGGCTGACCAAGAAGATCGGCCTGATCATCGACAGCCGATTCAACTTCGGTGGGCTCGACGAGTACACGTTGACCCGCGCTGGCCTGCGCTTCTCGTTCTGATCGCAGAGCGCTAGGTTTGCATTCAAAAGCGCCGGGGGTGACCCCGGCGCTTTTTTTGTATTTGGCGCGCTTGGGGGAGCATGAAAACCGCGCTGTGAAAAATGTGGGCTAGACGCTCGGTGGGGCCGCCGATATAAGAGGCGACATGGCTAGCGTCCCGCCGCGACAAGCCCGTTTGACTTCAAGCGCAGCATGCGTCTCGGTCCTCATGTCTTTTTTGTGCTGGATTCCCGGCCACGCCCAAGAGGCGGGGGGCGGTGGCACAAACATGTTTCAGAATGCAGACATGAGCCGCGCCGTACCCATGGAGGTGCTGTGGGACGGGGTGGATAGCAAGAGCAAGCTGCGGGTGCCGACCTACAGCCGCATTGCGGCGACCATGAGCGGGAAGGTGACGGGTGTGCCCATGCCGGCGTCGCCGGCGATAGGCGACGTCACCGGCGACCAATTGCCCGACCTGGTCGTTGGCGATGGGCTGGGCTACATCTGGGTGTTCAAGAACGTGGGCACGAAGGAGGCGCCGAAATTCACCGGCGGGGAGATCCTGCCGGTCTGGCTCTTCCACGAAGAGCGTTGGGGCGGATATCAGCTGCACGCGGGTTGGGAGCGAGAAAACCCCCGCTATGTCCCGCGTGTCCACCTGACCGACTGGGATGGCAACCGAGAGCCGGAGTTGGTTGTGGGCACATTCTTTGGCGAGATCTATCACGTGCCGCTGAACATCAGCGGCGGCCAGGTGTCCGTGCCCAACGGCACCGCGGCGCAGTCCGAGATCGGGGTCCGCCAGCAGGGCGAGTTTTGGGGGAACTTCTTCACGCCATTTGTCTGGGACTGGAACGGCGACGGGGCCAAGGATCTCCTCATAGGCGAGGGCACCTACGCGTGCAACGCGGTCTATCTGCTGTTCAACACCGGCAGCAACTCAGGCCCGAAGTTCAAGGCGGATGAGCGGAAGGTGCTGGTGTGGGGCGATGGGCGCGAGCAGCTCAAGCCAGCGATCGTCGACTGGGACAACGACGGAAACGCCGACCTTCTCGTCTGCGACTACAATGGCGGCATCACCATCCACCTCAACAAGGGCGGCAACAAGGACCTCAAGGAACCCCTCCCATCCCAGGGCATCGACTTGCAGATCGGGAGCCAGAAGAGTTTTGGGACGCTCTGCTGTCCGGCGATCGGCGATCTCAATGGCGACGGGCTCTTCGATATCGTGATCGGAAAATCCGATGGGACCCTGAGCTATGCGTATAACAGGGGGAAGGCCGGGGCGCCGAAGTTCGACAAGCTCGAGCAATTCGCCGGCGCGGACATTTATCCGGCGACCAAGCGCCCGGTGTACTGGACCGACAACCTCATGCGCTCAGGCACGCCCTACTACGTGGTGGAGCAGTTCAACGATCCGACCAACACCGCGGGACCCGGCCGCAGCGGCGGGGACTGCGTCCGGCTGCGCTTCGTCACGCCCCAGCAGACCGTCGCGAAGGGGAAGTTCCCGCCCGTCGGCAGCAGCGAGAAGGACTTTGTCAACATCATGCGGTACGAGCAGAGCAGCAAGCTCTACGTGGGCAAGAAGTACGAGATCAGTTTCTGGATCCGCCGGGAGGGCTTCACGTCCTGCGACTGGTACATCTGGGGCGAAGAGTGGGAGAAGGGGAAGACCCGCCGCGGTGAGGAGATCCAATGGTACGGCAAGAAGCGGCTCTCCGTCCACCAGGAGCGCGAAAATGTGGCTGGCGGCGGCTGGCGGTTCATCAAGAAGACATTCGTGCTGCCGGGCAAGATCAAGGGCAATGACGTGAACCACATCTTCTGGATTCTCACGAATGGCACGGGTGAGGTGTACGTCGACGACATCAGCTTCAAGGAGGTCTGACGGTCTTTGGGGACAGGGGTGGCCGTCTTTTACTGGACGGGACGGCGGTCGCGGTTAGTGTTTTTCCGTGAATCTGATGCGAGGTTCAGCCGGGCGCGCCGCGCTTGCGCCCTTGGTCGCCCTGGGTCTGCTGATTCCGCGGGGCACCGCCGTCGCCCAGCAAGGGGGCGGCAGCAACATGGTCAACAACGCGGACATGGGCCGGGCGATCCCCGTCGAGGTCCTTTGGGAGGGCGTTGATAGCAAAGGCAACCTCCGCGTTCCAACCGGGAGCCGCATCACCGCGACATCTAGCGGCAATGTGACTTCCGTCCCGATGCCGGCGTCCCCGTCGATCGGCGACGTGACGGGCGATCAGCTGCCCGACCTCGTCGTCGGCGATGGCCTGGGCTACATCTGGGTCTTTAAGAACTCTGGGGCCAAGGAGGCACCGAAGTTTACGCAGGGCGAGATTCTGCCCATGTGGCTGTACTCGGAGGAGCGGTGGGGCGGCTATAAGATCCACGAGCCGTGGGAGCGCGACAACCCGCGCTACGTGCCCCGCGTTTTTCTCACCGACTGGGACGGCAATCGCGAACCGGAGGTCGTGGTCGGGACCTTCTATGGCGAGATCTTCCGCGTGCCCCTGAACATCAGCGGGGGCCGGATCGCCGTTCCCGGCAGCCGCGCGACGGAGTTTGAGATCAACATCCGGCAGCAGGGCGAGTTCTGGGGCAACCTGTTCACGCCCTGCGTCTGGGACTGGAACGGTGATGGCCTGAAAGACCTCATCATTGGCGAGGGCACGTACGCGTGCAATGCCGTCTATCTTCTCCTCAATACCGGAAGCAATTCGGGCCCGAGGTTCAAGGCGGAGGAGCGCAAGGTGATGGTGTGGGGCGATGGGCGCGAGCAGCTCAAGCCGATCGTCATCGATTGGGACAACGACGGGACCGCGGACCTCCTGGTCTGCGATTACAAGGGCGAGATCACCGTCCACCTCAATAAGGGCGGCCACAAGGACATGAAAGAGCCACTGCCATCCGAAGGCAGCCCGGTGGCGGTCGCTGGCCAGAAGTCGATTGGCCAGCTCGCGTGTCCCGCCCTGGGCGACCTCAATGGGGACGGGCTGCCGGATCTCGTCGTCGGGAAAACGGATGGCACCCTGCATCTCGCGCTGAACACCGGCAAGGCGGGCGCGTTCAAATTCGACAAGATCGAGCCCATCAAGGGTGCCGACATCTATCCGGCCACGAAGAAGGTGGTGTATTGGAATGACTCCTCTCTTCGCCCAGGCGTGCCGTACCACGTGGTGGAGCAATTCAACGACCCGGCCAACACCGCGGGTCCCAACCGGAGCGGGGGGGATTGCCTCAGGCTCTACTACGTGGAGCCCAAGCAGGTCGTCGCCAGCGGCAAGTTCCCCGAAGTGGGGGCCAAGATCAAGGACTTCAAGAACATCCTGCGCTACGATGGGAGCTTCAAGATGTTCGTTGGGAAGAAATACGAGTTGACCTTCTGGGTGCGACGCAGCGGGTTTCAGGCGTGCGAGTGGTACACGTGGGCCAACGAATGGGAGCAGGAGAAGACGCGTCGTGGTGAGGAGGCGCAGTGGTACGGCAAGAAGCTCCTCTCATCCCACCACAAACGCGAGGAGATCACTCCGGGCAACTGGAAACAGATCAAATACACGTTCACCCTCGAGGGCAAGATCAAGGGCAACGAGATGATCCACAACCTCTGGTTCCTCACCGACGGCAAGGGTGAACTCTACGTCGACGACATCAGCTACCGCGAGCTCTGAGCCTGAAACTTCCCCCGTGGCGCAGGCAATCCTGCCTGCGTCGGCGGCGGGGCTAGCTCGAATGCTCAGATCCCGGGCAGTAGCAGCCTGTTTGCAGGCGATCCCACGTCCCATTTTCACCCCCGGTGGTGCACTGCCGGGGCATGGGATGCAGCCAGAGACTCTAGGCCGCGCCACATCTGTGTCGATGCCGCCCATCGCGCGGCATCGAACCTAACCCGGCGTGAGCGAGCCGTCTCCGCAGGGAGGACCTGTGGCCGCGCGGCCCTCAGCCGTTGAGCGTCCAGCCATCCCGGTATTTTTTCGTGATATACTGCTCGGCCTCGGGGCAGTTGGTGGCCTTGAGGCTCTGGGCGTCCCACTGGAGTTTCTTTCCGGTGCGGTAGGCCACGAGGGCGAGGAGGTTGTGTTCGACCTCGGCCCCGGAGTAATCAAAGTTGCACCCCGTGGGCGAACCGGTCTTGCACGCCTGGACCCACTCCTGCTGGTGGCTGACCGGCATCGGGATCAGATCTTCGGGTTTCGGCGACTTGTAGTGCGTCATGTCGCCGCTGGGCAGCAGGAGCCTCCAGCCATAGTCGCACATGACGAAGCCCTTGTCGCCTTTGAAAACCAGGCCCTTGAAGAGCGGGTCCTTGCCCTCGGCGCCTCGGACGTCGCCCTCTGTCGGCTCGGGTTCTTGGTGGAAGATCTTGGATGGCATGCCGGGCTTCTTGCCCCCGTCATACCAGTACACTTTGACGGCGGGGCGCCAGTCGTTGGCGGGGTGGTCCCAGACGGCGGTTAGCCACGTGGGGCACGTGTCGCTATTGACCGGCGTCCCCTGCGCCTCGCAGCTGGTGGGAAACCGCAGATCCAGTGCCCAGAACGCCCAGTCCATCATGTGGCTGCCCATGTCGCCGATCTGGCCGCTCCCGAAATCCCAGAACCGGTTCCATTTGAGGCAGCCGCGGATGTACCCGGAATTGTAGGGGTGCATCTGCGAGGGGCCGATCCAGAGATCCCAGTTGAGATTGGCGGGCGCCTCCCCCTCGGCGGGGTAGTAGCTGCCGCCCTCGGGACGCCGGCTGCACCACACGCGCACCTCCTTCGGCACGCCAATCGCACCGCCCCGGATCATCTCGACCACGCGTCGGGCATTCTCCGTCGAGTGCATCTGCGTGCCCATCTGGGTCGCGATCTTGCCCTTATACTTGAGGTAGGTCTCGCGGACCATCCGTGCCTCGTGGACCGAGTTGGCCAGCGGTTTCTCGCTGTAGACATGCTTGCCGCGATTCATGGCCCAGATGTTCACGAATGCGTGGGTATGGTCGGTCGTGGAGCACACCACAGCATCTATATCCTTTTGCTCAAGACACTTGCGCCAATCGGAGTAGGTCTTGGCCCCGGGGTATTCTTTGGCGGTGTCGGCCAGGATCGTCGAATCCACATCGCAGAGTGCCACGACGTTCTCGCCGGTGATCTCTTTAAAATGGGCCTTGGCTCGTCCCCCGACGCCGATGAAGGCAATATTGAGTTTCTCGTTCGGGGAATTGCCCTTGGCGAGAAGGCCCGACTTGAGAATAAGGGGGCCCGTTGCTGCTGCGGCATAGGTCTTGAGGAATTGACGGCGGGTTTTCATGACTGTCCCTTCAGGGTTGGGGTTTGGCCCGGCACGCGCAAAGGCGCGCCAGGGCGGTGCGTTCTGCGCGCAACCGCCCGAGCGGGCGGCTGCGCCGATTTTCAGGATGGGCTGATGATCGCACCATCATTCCTCATTGTGAGAACGCCCGCGCCCGCTGTCGATGGAATTTCGCTGTGGCCCCACGCCCGCTATCGACCGCGGACGACGACATCATCGCGAAGCACGTGGATCGTTCGGGGTCCGAGAATTTAGTAGAAACAATATCAAATCATTAGATCTACTTATTCGGAAAAACCAGGCGCAACCCCTCACGGCGTCGGACGACCGACCCGGATAAAATCGCTCGTATATTCTCAACGGACAATCGAATTAGTGCATAAGTTATTGTTATGAACAGATAAGATTCTCCATGAACAAGACTGATATATGTAGCGTGGGCGCAACGGCTTTTGGATTGGGGAGGGGGGGCTGAAAGGGGCATTGGGGGCGACTGTTGCCTATTGACCGGCGTAGGGGGAGCACCCTAGCGTGATCGCGTCGGTGAAAACCAAACCAAGGAGAAACAACCTGACGCGGGTGTCAGAATCTGAGTGACACTCGGACGGGTAGAGATTGCACCGATCTTCCAAGTATGAAAAAGACTATAGAGCCCCCACGTTGGTCCCGGGCCACGGCCTGGTTCAAGAAACATTCGGACAAGATGCCGGCGCTGCTTGTGGCCTTGGGTGCCCCGGCGGCGCTGATCTCGTGCGCGACGCTGCAGCACGCGATCGTGGCGCCCCCCAATCAGATTCCGGGAGCGGAATTCGTTGGGAGCGCCGCGTGCGAGGACTGCCACGCGGACGTGTCGGCCAAGTTCAAGAACGCGACGCACTCGCGGCTGAAGGCGCAGGGCGACAAGGCGAAGAACATTGGCTGCGAGTCCTGCCACGGTCCGGGCAGCAAGCACGTCGAGGCCGGCGGCGGGCGCGGTTCCATCGTGAATCCGCGGCGCTCGCCCGACGTGTGCTTCCAGTGCCACTTGGACAAGCGGGGTGAGTTCAGCCTCCCGTACACGCACCCGGTGCTGTCGGGCAAGGTGAGCTGCACCGATTGCCACGACCCGCACAAGGGCAACGCGATCCCGGCGGGCGGCACGGAGCTGGCCACCGAATTCGACACCTGCGGCAAGTGCCACACGGCCCAGCGTGGTCCGTTCGTGTTCGAGCACGAGGCCGTCCGCGAGGGCTGCGGCACCTGCCACAAGGTGCACGGCTCGGTGAACCCGAAGATGCTGAAGGCGCGCAACGCAAACCTGTGCCTGCAGTGCCACTTCCAACAGCAGACGGTCCCCGGCCAGATCTGGATTGGAGGCCGCGACCACTCGAGCTTCTTGAGCCGCGGTACCTGCTGGAGCGCCGGCTGTCACGAGGCCATCCACGGCTCGCAGATCGGCTCGTCACTGCGCTTTTAACTGAAGAGTAGGAGATACAGCTATGACTAAGCAAATTTTCCTGATGAAACGGTGGATGCTCGCTGCGGTATTCGCGGGGCTCGGCCTCTGGGCCGGTCCTGCGTTCGCGGGCTCGGAACCGGCTCCGGCCACGTCGGAGAAGGCGGTCACCTCGGAGAAGGGGGCGGAGACGCCCGTCACCGAGGAGGAGGCCCTGAACAATTGGGTCGAGCTCGGCATGGGCTACAACTGGGTCAACGGCGACGGCGCCCAGTTCCAGCAACGCATGGGCCTGCCGCGCGACTCGTTCTATGGCGGGATCGAGGACCTGCACATGGAGGGCGCGCTGGGCAAGGGTCAGTTGACGCTCGACGGGCGGGCGATCTTCGACAACGGGGATTACCTCGCAAACATCAAGTACACGCATCCCGACTGGGGCTACGTGAACTTCGGATTCCAGGAGTTCCGGACGTATTACGACGGGAGCGCTGGGTTCTTCCCCTCGGAGGACTATACCGCCGTCGGCAACACGCGGACGGACAAGTGGTTCGACGGATTCGATGACGAGATGTACATCGAGCGGGGCTCCCTGTGGTTTGAAGGGGGGCTGCTGTTGCCCGACATGCCGCAGATCGTGTTCCGCTACGAGCACAACTGGCGCCACGGCCGGAAGGACTCCACCAGCTGGGGTGACAGCGCCTACACGGGGGGCTATTACAACCACCTGGGCGCCGTCTCGACGTACGGTGCGCGCGCCTTCGTGCCGTCGTACTGGGACATCAACGAGTCGCGTGACATCTTCGACATCAAGCTCACGCACACCATCGGCAACACCGACTTCGGGATCGGCGGTCGCCTCGAGTTGCTCGACCAGGACAACGGCCTGTACGAGCGGCGGAGCCCGCACGCGATCGGCACCTCCCCCAAGGGCGCGAACACCAACATCGACCGCAAGATAACGCAGAAGGAGGGCCTGGACGCGGACCTCTGGAACGTCCACACATTCACCGACACGAAGCTGAACGACCAGTTCACGCTCACCAGCGGCTTCTCGTATACGGCGATGGACACCGACGTGTTCGGGAGCCGCATCATCGGTGACCACTACGACGACGAGTACGACCGTTACTTCCAGCGGCGGCAGCAGCGCGATGAGGGTTTCCACGACCTCGTCGGCGGTGCCTTCCTGAAGCAGTACGTGGGCAACATGAGCCTGATGTACACACCCTTCGAGCACCTGGTCATCGTCCCGTCTGTCCGGGTCGAGGCCCAGGACCGCGATGGCATGGTCAACTTCATCGAGACGAACTTCGACAGCTCTAAGAATGGATTCCGGGAGTTGGCGAGCGATCTGCGCAACATGCAGAACCGGCAGGACTTCGAGGTGACCGAGGGACTCGAGATTCGTTACACGGGCATCCCCGATTGGGTCTTCTACATCGCCGGTGAATGGTCCGAGGGCACGACGCAACTCAAGGAGAGCGAATACTTGCTCCGCGAGGGCATCGACGACCACTGGGAAGTCCCGGGCTACAACGAGGCGACCGAATTGTACCGGGACACCAACTCGGATCGTTCGCTTCAGAAGTACACCGCCGGGGTGAACTGGTACCCGCTGAATCAGGTGAACATCGGCGCGCAGTACTATTATAAGGAGAAGGACATCGACTATGATTTCCTCACGGACTGGGAGACCTACACGGTCAATGGCACCGGGGATCTCTATCCGTCCTTCATCCGCGAGCAGGACTTCCAGACGCACGATCTCAATGTGCGCCTGACCTTGCGCCCGTGCTCGTTCCTGACGGCCGTGACGCGGTATGATCTGCAGCACACCACCATCGACACCCGTGGGGATTTCGCCCGGTCGAGCGGCGTCAACGACACCGCCCGCGCGCTGGATTCGATGGAGAGCGCCCAGTTCGACAGCCACATCATCAGCGAGAGCATCACGATCGTGCCGTGCCAGCACGTCTACATCCAGGGCAACGGGAGCTACTGCTTCGATGAGCTTGAGACCCCGATCTACGGTCGTGAGCTCCCGGCGGATTCCGGCTACACGACCCTCGTCGGGCAGTCGCGGAACAGCTACTGGACCGTCAACGCGCTGCTGGGCATCCTGCTGGACGAGAAGACCAACCTGCAGTTCCAGTACGACTACTACCTGTCCAACGACTACGTGAACAACTACTTCGCGACGATGCCGTACGGTGCCGAGAGCGAAGAGAGCCGCGTCATGGCGACGCTGAACCGGCAGATCACGCGCAACCTGAGCGTGACCCTCCGGTATGGCTTCGTCGACTTCAAGGACGTGCCGTCGGGCGGGTACAACGGATACAACGCGCACATGGCGTACGCCGGCATGAAGTTCAGCTTCTGAAGCAACGGGGGCGCTCCCGCGTCCAAACGCCGGACCTGAAGGGTCGGCCAACGCGGGAGTCCCCGGGGCTGGCGACCTTAGGGTGGGTTGCAGTGTTGGAATAGAAACAGAAGGAGAGCAGACAGATGAAGAAAGTGCTTATCGTTGGTGTGGCCGCATGGTTCGCGGCCGCGATGTCGAGTTTCGGGGCAGACGGCGCGGCGCTCTGGAAGTCGCATTGCGCCAAGTGCCACGGGGCAGATGGAGCGGGCGGGACCGCCATGGGCAAGAAGCTCAAGTGCAAGGACTACAGCAAGGAGGCTGTCTCCGATGACGCGATCGCGAAGGCGATCAAGGATGGCGTCAAGGAGGGCGGCAAGGTCGTGATGAAGCCGACCGCGGGCGTGTCTGACGACGACGTCAAGGCCCTGGTCGCGCACATGAAGTCCCTCAAGAAGTAAAGGCATTCCCGGAACCCCGGGGTGGCACAAGCCACCCCGGGGAATCCCGGCCCTCTGAAGCATGCATGACGGCAGGCAGCGGATTAGCAAGCTTCGGCCCAAGTCATGGGGCGTCAGGTCGGGTGGGGGGTTGAGCGCATTCGTATTGGCCGCAGTTGGGGTAGCGCCCCCCATCGGCGGTTTTTCTTTTCGGGGGGGCGTTCGGCCCAAACCCGAGAAGCTCCTAGACCGCACGGAGAAATGAGGGGCGCATGGCCGGATTCCCTTTGAAGATCCCTCCCCAAATCAACAGGCTCATCCTGCTGACCCTCGGCATCGTGGGCTCCTATCTCATCGCCCGCTACTTTCTGACGCCGGCCACGTTTGGCCAATACGGGTGGTACCGGGGCGCGGCGCTGGAGGAAATTGCGTCCAGGACGCCGGTGTACGCCGGAAAACTGGCCTGCGACGAATGTCACTCCGAGAAGCTTGAGATGCTGGCCAAGGGCAAGCACCAGACGCTGTCTTGCGAGGGATGCCACGGGGTGAGTTCGCAGCATGCGGCGAATCCGGACATCCTCCCGGTCAAGATGGCGGGCAGCCACTGCATTCGCTGCCACGAGCAGAATGACTCGCGGCCTACATGGTACAAGCAGATCGTCGTCAAGGATCACTACGCCGGCAAGTGCCGCGAATGCCACATGCCCCACAATCCCACGGAGGTTCCCGAAGAACCGCAGCCGGCGGATCAGGCCGCGAAAGAAGAAAAGCAAAAGCCCGAGTCACCAGAGAAGAAGCCGGGCGCGGTCGAGAAGGCGGGCAAGGCCGAGAAGGCGGAGGTGCCATGAGCAAGTCGTTCTCGAGGCGTGGCGTGCTTGGGTCCCTCGGAGGCATCGTGGGGGGCCTGCTGTCGCTTCCGGTGGCCCGGCACGTGAAGGCGGCGGTCCAGCGCGTGTTCGCCTCGGCGGGCGCCCCGGAGGGGTACGATGCCACCAAGCACTGGTGGCTGATGGTCATCGACATCGATCGGTGCATCGGCTGCGGGCTGTGCGCCGAGGCCTGCAAGAACGAGAACCACGTGCCCAAGGTGCCGACCTACTTCCGCACCTGGATCGAGCGCTACATCATCAAGAAACCGCGGCCCGGCACGACCGAGACGCGGGGGGAGACGCTGGTCGATTCGCCCAATGGCGGCATCGACGGCTTCCCGCCCTCGCTGGTGCCCCGCGAGGAGATCCTGAAATCGTTCTTCGTGCCGAAGCTCTGCAACCTGTGCCACCAGTCACCGTGCACGCAGGCGTGCCCCGTCGGCGCAACCTTCGATGCCCCGGACGGTGCGGTCCTGATCGACCCGAACTACTGCATCGGATGCGGCTTCTGCATCCAGGCCTGCCCGTACGGTTGCCGATATTTCAATCCCGAGACCAAGACGGCCGACAAGTGTTCGCTCTGTTACCATCGGATCACGCGGGGCCTGAAGCCCGCGTGCGTTGAGATCTGCCCGACGGGGGCACGGATCTTTGGTGACTTGAAGAATCCGGTGCCCGACGATCCGATCCTGCGCTTTGTCCGGGACAAGAAGGTCCAGACGTTGAAGCCCCACTTGGGGACGGAGCCTCGCGTGCTCTACGCGGGGATGGACAAGGAGGTCCGGTAGCATGTTCCCCGCACTCGCCACCTTGGTCGAAGGCGTGCCCCACTTCGATGGCTTCGTCTACCCGAACGAGTTGCTGCTCCTCTGGAGCGTCCTCATCGTGATCTACCCCTACGTGACGGGGTTGGTCGCCGGCGCCTTCATCTTGGCCTCGCTGGTCCGCGTGTTCGAGGTGAAGGCCCTGGAACCCGTGTATCGACTCTCGCTGCTGACCGCCCTCTCGTTCCTTCTGGTGGCGCCGATGCCGTTGCTGCTCCACCTCGGGCACCCCGAGCGCTGCCTGCAGATCATGATGACGCCGCACCTGAGTTCGCCCATGGCGATGTTCGGGTTCGTGTACGCATGGTACCTCATGGCCGTGCTGCTTCTGGAACTGTGGTTCGACTATCGGAAGGATTTCGTGGAGTGGTCCAGGAGCGAGGTTGGTCTCAAGGGCATCATGTACCGCATATTCACCTTGGGCGTGGAGGACGTCTCCGAGCCCTCGGTGCGACTGGACGCGCGCCTGGGAAGGATCATCACCGTGATCGGCATCCCGTCGGCCTTCCTGCTCCACGGTTACGTCGGTTTCATTTTTGGTTCGATCAAGGCGAACCCGTGGTGGGGCAACGTGCTGATGCCAATCATCTTTATATTCTCGGCGATGGTCTCGGGCATCGCGCTCTGCGTGTGCCTCTACATGGCGATCAACTGGGGGCGCCGCATCCCGCAGGATATCGTTTGCATCGACATGATGGGCAAGTTCCTGTTTTACGCGCTGGTCATCGACGCCGGCCTGGAGGGGCTCGACTGGGTCCACCGCCTGTACGCGGCCGACGAGTCCATCCACATCCTCAAGACGCTGGCCTCGGGCAAGCTGTTCTACACCCTGCTTGTAGGGCAGGCCTGCATGGGCACGGTGGTGCCGTTTTTGCTGCTGGGGGCCGTGCAACTGTTCCGAAAGAAGATCCCCACGCTGGCGAGGGAGAGGATGTACTTTGTCAGCGCCGCGCTGGTGGTGCTCGGCGTGTTCGCGATGCGGTGGAACGTGGTGATCGGCGGCCAGCTCTTCTCGAAGAGCCTCCGCGGATTCACAAGCCACAAGATGGAGTTGGCCGGGCAAGAGGGGTGGCTCGTGGGGCTCGGCCTCATCATTTTGCCGTTCGTCATACTGACCGTGCTGCTGAAGTATTTCTTGCCCGCTAATGCGGTGCTCCCGCCCCGCGGCGAAACATCGGCCGCCCCCGGACACGCGGTCTAGTTCCGTGGCCGAATGACAAGTGATCGTTGAAGTAACGGTCCCCCCAGCTTCGCCCAAATTGCCAGACTCAAGAAACCCTGTGGCAAAGGTCCAGATGTGGGCTAGTGACTTCATACTGTGGTCGGTTGGTGAAATCAGAACAGAAGGAGAGAACAAGACAAATGAAGAAGGTGCTTATTGTTGGTGTGGCCGCATGGTTCGCGGCATCTATCTCCGCTTTTGGCGCGAGCGGGGCGGATATCTGGAAGGCGAATTGCGCGAAGTGCCATGGGGCGGATGGCGCAGGCAAGACCGCCATGGGCAAGAAGCTCAAGATGAAAGACTACTCGGCAGAGGCCGTCTCCGAGGAGGCCGTTGCCAAGGCGATCAAGGATGGCGTCAAGGAAGGTGGCAAAGTCGTGATGAAACCGATCGCGGGCCTGTCCGATGACGACGTCAAGGCCGTCGCCGCGCACATGAAGTCCCTGAAGAAATAAGCGGGGACCTAGGGTATTCCAGCCGCCGGCGCGGCACCAGCCGCGCCGACGGCTGTGTTTTTGACGGGCGCGCGAGGCGCTTGCGCGGGGCACGAGTTGGCGCAATATAACCCTTTCTTTACACTATGGTGACGAAGCTGATTGGATGGCGCATCCCGGTGTCGTGTGTTCCCATTGCTCCGGCGGTGGTGGCGCTGTGCCTGCTGGCGGGTTGTGGCGAGGAACCGATCCGCAGTTACCGGATTGCCAAAGAGCAACCTGAGGAGGCCGCCCCCCAGTCAACGGAGTCACGGCAGATGCCCCCGGGCCATCCGCCAATGGGGGCGCAGCAGGGACTGCCACCCGATCATCCGCCGGTAGGCCAGGTCACGCCGGGACAGGCCCTGCCACCGGATCATCCGCCCATCGGCGGTGCCCCCGGCCCGCAGCGGGAGGCCGCTGCCGCGGCGCCGGCGCTGGCATGGGACGCGCCGCCCACCTGGATCCAGAAGCCCGCCGGCGGGATGCGCGTCGCGAGCTTCGATGTGCCCGGCGCGGGAGATGCCAAGGGCGACCTTTCGATCATCGTTCTGGGTGGAGGCGCGGGCGGCCTGCTGCCCAACGTCAATCGCTGGCGCGGACAGATTGATGCGGAGCCCTGGACCCAAGAGGTGATGGATCGCGAGTTTCAGAAAATCCAGTGCCCGGCCGGCACGATCCTGTTCGTGGACCTGCGGAAGCAGCCGCCCGCGAAAAGGATCCTTGCCGGGATCCTTGAACGCGAGGGCCAGAGCTGGTTCTTCAAGCTCGTCGGCGACGACGCGGCTCTCGAGGGCGCGAAGCCCGCCTTCGTTGAGTTCTTGAAAACGGTCAGGGGCGCGAAGCCATGAATCTGCAGAGGATATTCAAGCTGCTCGCCGACCTGCGACTGACCATCTTCTGCCTGGGGCTGCTGATCGTGCTCGTGGCGCTGTGCACGGTCGCGCAGGTGAAGCTCGGGGTTTTCGAGGCGGTCGAGAAGTACATGCGGGGATTCTTCGTATGGTGGCATCCGGCGGGATTGCCGTTTGCGCTCCCGGTGTTCCCCGGCGGCGCGACCGCGGGCTTGTTGCTGCTCTTGAACTTGCTGGCCAGCTTCGTGGTGCGGTTGCGGCCCGTCAGGGAGCAGATCGGCCTGTGGCTGATCCACGCGGGACTTGTGATCTTTGTTCTGGCGGAGTTCGCCACGGGCATGTTCGCGATCGAGACGCTCATGCAGATCCAGGAGGGCCAGTCGCGGAACTACACCGAGAGCCGTGACCGCATCGAGTTGGCGGTCGTCGATACCACCGACTCTCAATCCGATGCCGTGACCGCGATCCCGGTCTCGCGGCTTGGGATCGGCAGGCCCATCACGCCCCCGGGCGTGCCCTTTTCACTCACCGTCAAAGGATATTTCGAGAATGCGGCCGTGACCGAGCGCACCGCCGAGGCCCCGATGGCCGTGAACATGGCCACCGCCGGATCGGGCGCGGCCCGCTCCGTCTTCCCGCAAGAGACCGCCACTGGCGATGACAAGGCGAACAACAATCCCGCCTGTTTCTTGGAGATCACCCAGGGCGAAAAGAGCCTGGGAGTCTGGCTCGTCACGACGCTCGCCGCGCAACCGGAGACGCTGGAGGTGGGCGGCAGGAAGTTCGCGATCTCCCTGCGCCACGAGCGGCACTACCTGCCATTTCGCATCACCCTGAAAGATTTCCGCCACGACGTGTATCCGGGGACGGAGATCCCGAAGAATTTCTCCAGCCTGGTTCACCTGAGCGATCCCGCGGCGGGCGAGGATCGCGAAGTCCTCATTTATATGAACAGCCCATTGCGGCACGGCGGCAAGGCATTCTATCAGTCCGGATATCGGGAGGATACCATATCCATCCTCCAGGTCGTGGATAACCCGGGATGGCTGTTGCCCTACGTCGCATTCGTCGTCGTCGGCGTGGGCATGCTGGTCCAGTTTCTTGGGCACTTTATCGGATTTGTCCCGCGTGTCCACGGCGGGCGCGCGGCGGGTGGTGGCGCGACGGTCGCATGACGGGAAAGGGCCTATGAGGAAGTGGATTCCGTGGATTGTGCTCGGCCTGGCTGCGCTCTATGCCCTTGCCGGATTTTCTCGGCCCAAGTATTCGACGGATTTTGATTGGGTGGCGGTGGGCGAATTGCCCGTCCTGCAAGGGGGGCGGCTTAAGCCCCTGGACACAGTCGCGCGCAACGCGCTGCTCACGTTCCGGGGCAAGCAGACCCTGAGATCTGCCGAGGGGAAGACATCGGCCCTCGAGTGGTTGCTGCGGGTGCTCGCCGACCCCTCCAGGGCCGACAAGGACAAGGTGTTTGTGATCCATGATCCCGACGTCCTTGGCCTCCTCGGCTTCCAGATGAAGGACAAATATTTCAGTTTCGAGGACCTCGGGCCGCATCTCGAGCGCATCCGCGATCAGGCCGAGCGCGCATCGAGGATCGAATCCCGTGAGCGAAGTCGGTTTCAGGGCGCCGTGCTGAACCTGCATGAGAGGCTGATGTCCTATCAGATGCTCCGCCACACGATCCAGGATCCCCAGAGCGCGTCGTTCACTTCAGACATCAAAGCTTTTCTTGTTCAGTTGGCGACGGGCCGCGAGGCGCTGCGCGCCAGCAAGGGCAATCTCTCGGGGGACAACCCCGCGATCGCGGCGCTGGCCGGATCATTCAGCCGCTTCCAGTTTATGGCGCAGGCGGGCTATTTCCGTTTCTTGCCCCCGCTTCCTGGCGAGGGCCAGGAGCAGTGGCGCAACATGGGCGAGGGGCTCCTGGTGTCCTTGACTTCGGGCAAGATACATCCGCTCGCAGAGCACTACGCCGCGCTGGTGGAGGCGTTCCGTAAGAACGACAAAGCGGGCTTTGGGACAGAGCTGGGCGCCATCCGCGGGTATCTGGCGACCGACCAGTCGGGTTTGTTGCGGCAGATGGGGAATGAATTCATCTTCAACCAATCCGCGCCGTTCTATCGCGGCATGGTCCTGTACGTGACAGCATTCTTGCTGGTGTGCGTCTCGTGGCTCCGCTGGACCGAACCGCTGGGCAGGTCGGCGTACCGGGTGCTGCTGGTGGCGTTCGCCGTTCATACCGCCGGTCTAATCGCGCGGATCGTCCTCCAGGGGCGACCGCCAGTGACGAACCTCTACTCCTCGGCGGTGTTCGTCGGGTGGGCCGCGGTCCTCATGGCGGTCGTCATCGAGGCCTTGTTCAGGAGGGGCTTTGCGCTGGCGGCAGCCGCCGTCACCGGTTTCGTGACCCTCATCATCGCGCATCACCTCTCGAGCACCGGGGACACGATGGAGATGATGCGCGCGGTGCTGGATTCCAACTTCTGGCTGGGCACGCACGTGGTCACCATCACGATCGGCTACTCGGCCACATTTCTCGCGGGCGGCCTGGCCCACATCTACATTCTCCGGGGTGTCTTCAGCCGAACGTTTTCGGCAGATGCCGCCAAATCGGTGGCCCAGATGGTGTACGGGGTCGTCTGTTTTAGCCTCCTCTTCACGTTCGTCGGCACGGTGCTTGGCGGCATTTGGGCGGACCAGTCGTGGGGGCGATTCTGGGGCTGGGACCCGAAGGAGAATGGCGCCCTGCTGATCGTTCTCTGGGATGCGATCGCGCTCCATGCGCGCTCGGGAAATCTGGTCGGCGAAAAGGGTTTCATGGTGATGGCCGTTTTCGGGAACATCATCACCGCCATTTCATGGTTCGGCGTCAACATGCTGGGTATCGGGCTTCACTCGTATGGCTTCATGGACGCTGCGCTTTTCTGGCTCGTGGCGTTCATCCTAGTTCAGTGGGCGGTCATGTTCGTCGGGAGCCTGCCAGATCGCCAGTGGCGGAGCGCCCTGGGGACCGGCCGATGAAGATGCCGCGGCGCCATCCCGATCCTTGCCGGAAAGGGCTCGGTCGCAGGCGTTTGCCCTTGACCCGTGCTAGCTGCCCCATAACCTCTCCTAATGATTTTTCTGGCCAAAATGCGGATGTCGCAGGGACCCGCAGCTAGTATGGCCAGCGTTGCGCGCCCGCTTGGACTGCCTTGCGACATCCGGCCAAGGCGAGATCCACCCTCGTTGATTCTATGACCACAGATCCGACGCCCCAACCCACGAAACCCGTCATCGGGATTTTCAGAAACTGGACCAGCCTGATCGGCGTGGTGCTTTTCCTGAGCAGCCTCTTCGCGTTCGTCCTCCTGTTCCTGCTGGATACGCTTTCGCATTCTGCCAATCCCTACGTCGGTATTCTCACCTATCTGGTGGCGCCGGCCTTCGGTGCGATCGGGTTGGTGATCGTGGTCGTGGGTGTTGTTTGGCGCAACTATCGCCGGGTCAAGGAGCTGGGGGCGCCACCCGCGTTCCAGGTGGACTTGACGCGGTCGCGTGATCGGCGGCTGCTGTCGTTCTTCTTGGGCGGCAGCGTTCTCTTCCTGCTCGCCACCGCCGTGTTGAGCTATCACACGTACCACTTTACCGAGTCCGTGTCGTTCTGCGGCCAGGCCTGCCACACGGTCATGAAGCCCGAATTGGTCACTTACCTGCACGGGCCGCACGCGCGCGTCGCGTGCGTGGAATGCCACATAGGGCCAGGGGCGGGGTGGTACGTCAAATCGAAGCTGTCGGGCATGTATCAGGTTTACGCGACGGCGTTCGACAAGTTTCCGCGCCCCATACCCACTCCGATCCGAAACCTTCGGCCGGCGCAGGAGACCTGCGAGCAGTGCCACTGGCCTGCGAAGTTCGTCGGCAATCTCGACCGGACCTACGAGTACTTTTTGGCGGACGAGACCAACTCCCATCACACGATCCGCATGACGATGAAGGTGGGCGGCGGTGATCCGAAACACGGCCCGGTCGGGGGCATTCACTGGCACATGAACGTGGGCAACAAGGTCGAGTATATCGCGCTCGACGAGGCGCGCCAGCAGATCCCATGGGTCCGCGTGATCGATTCTCAGGGCGTGGTCAAGGAGTTCCGCACGGAGGGATTCACCAATGGCATCAGCGGGCAACCCGTGCGCACGATGGACTGCATGGATTGCCACAATCGCCCTGCGCACCAGTACCAGACGCCCAACGACGCGGTGAACCTCGCGATGGCGCTGGGCCAGATCGATCGCGCTCTGCCGAGCATCAAGGCCAATGCCGTCGCCGTTCTCACGGAGGAGTACGCGAACGAGACGGAGGCCACCGAGAAGATCGCGACGACCCTGGCCGAGAAATACAAGGGTGACGCGCGCATCCGCCCCATCATCGACGTGGTCCAGCGGATCTACCGGGACAACTTTTTCCCGGAGATGAAGGCCGCGTGGAATAATTATCCGGATAACATCGGGCACAAGGATTGGCCGGGATGTTTCCGCTGCCACGACGGGAAGCACGTGACTGCCGATGGGAAAGACATGATCAAGGCAAACGACTGCAAGGCGTGCCACACGATCCTCGCGCAGGGCAGTGGCGACGAACTGCGCATGCTCACGCCCGAGGGACAGGATTTCAAGCACCCGGGCGGCGATTACGAGGGCCTCTGCAACGATTGCCACAACGGCAGCATGTGAGGGATGCCGCGGCTGCCTGCGGCTGGCAGGGACTCGCGGGGATGAGCACTCGGCGTCGCCGCGTCGCGGGTTGGTGGGCGGGATTGTCCGGCTCGCGGTGTCGGGCGCGGCGCGAATCTTTGGATCAGAAGGCGAGCCCGATCTTCTCGCCCACGCCCCGGATGTACTTGGCGGCCGCCGCATAGTCCTCGGCCGTCTTCAGGTGCTCGATCATCAGGGGCGGCCGATGCGGCAGGGACGCGAGGCCCTTGAGGTAGGCGGCGTAATCCACCTGGCCCAGGCCGGGCCCGACCTCTACGAAGTGGACGTTCATCTCCACCTCCCATGAGAGATCTTTCGCGTGGCAAGAGACGATGTGGGGGCCGAGCTTTTCGAAGCACTCGCGGAGCAGGTCGGCATTTTTATAGAAGCGCTCGGGCGAGTTGATGAGATTGCAGGGATCGAGGTGAACACCGAAGGCCGGGCGGTCCACCGCCTTGAGCATACGCAGGTAGCTGTCGGGGCTGTCGGGCAGTGACCAGCCCATCATCTCGTAGCAGAGCTTGGCGCGCTTCGGTTTGACGGCATCGATGATCTTGCGGGCATTCTCGACGGTGGCGTCGAAGAATGCCTGGGTGAGGTTGCGGGGGTCTGGGCCATACCAGATTTTCTCGTTGAAGGACCCGGCGATATCGACGCAGCAAAGGGCGCCTATCTCGTCAGCCAGGGCCAGGCCCGATGTCACCTTCTCTAGATTCTCTTTCCTTTTTGCGGGATCCGCATCGAGGAGATTCAGCCAGCGGCCGACCTCGGAGATGATGATGTCGTTCTTGGTGAAGGCGTCCCGGATGGCCCGTATGCGATCGGTCTCGGTGATATCGACTTTAGGGCAGTAGGCGGCGCGGTAGCCCAGGGCGACGTGGGCCCGGGCGAGTTCCTCGGGGTCTTGGGTTTTTGCGAATGTGGGTGCGCCCAATCGGAGGCGCTTGTCGGGCGGCGTCTCGCAAAGGCCGAGGGCCGTCGCTGCTAGCGAACCCGAAGCGGCGACGAGGAATTGACGGCGGGTGGCGATGTTGCGGCTCATGGTTGGGGAGAAGTGTACCAGCCAGTGGCCGCGCTTCCAGCGCTTAGCCCGGATATTTCACAGCCTTTCGGCTGCGAAATATCCGGGCTCTGGGAAAACCGCGCCATGAAAGCCATTTATTGGGAGAGGTCGGGCAATGACTTCTCCCCGGCGGACCGCAATCGACCCTTGAGAGGGCCCGAGACGGGGGGCAGCATGATGCCATGGTTCGACACCGCGGGTGGCCGACTCTCCAACGGGCTCCGATGGGGAACTGGGGCTGGCTCGCTTTCGCCATCATATTGGGAGGATGTGCGCCGACCCAGCGGCGGGTTGACGCCGACATATCTCGAACCAAGGCGTTCTGCGTGGATTTCAACTGGGGCGTCGGCGGAGTGAACGGTTTCGCGCCCCCGGGCATGTGGGCCGATGCGGATCCGGCGCGGCACGTGGCGTGGTACGCGGCATTGGGGGCGAATGTGATCCAGACCTTCGCGGTCTCTTGCAATGGTTATGCGTGGTACAAGAGCGGCAAGGTGCCATCGCAGCCGGGCCTGAAATACGACTTCCTCCGCGAGGTGGTGCGGCTCGGCCACGACCGCGGGATGCTCGTCATGGGCTACTTTTGCATTTCGGCCAACACGCGGTGGGGCGCCGAGCACCCGCACCAGACTTACGGGACACCGAGCGCACACCATCTTCCCTTTACCGACGAGTACCTCGACTACCTGGGCATGGCCATCGATGATGCGTTTCGCACGACGGGCATCGACGGCACGATGATCGATTGGGTTTGGTGCCCCACGGACGAGGTGAGACAGAAACAGAATAGGGGGAAATGGCTCGACGCCGAGAAACGATTGTACCTCCAGCTCACGGGAAAGCCGTTTCCCGGAGAAGATCGTCTCACGCCCGCGGAGAGGCTTGCGTACGAGCGCCTGGCGATCGACCGATGCTGGGGGCGCATCCGCGCCGCCGCGAAACGCGCCAAACCCGATTGTGTCCTTTGGTTCTCCTGCAACAAGGTCCAGGACCCGACCGTCGCCAATTCGTCGCTGTTCCGCGAGATCGACTGGCTGATGAATGAGGCGCCAGACCTCGAAGCGCTAGGGCGGACCCGCGGGATGGTGGGGCCAGGCGCTCGCATCGTGCAGTGCGTGGTGGGTTGGGGCGACAGGCATGACGCCCGTGCGGTGGTGACAGACCCGGCATGGTCGGGCCTCGATCTCTACGGGTTCGCCAAGCCGGGCCCCGATTCGTTACCGCTTCCCGTCGCGGAATACCTCGGCAAGCCAATCGACGCCTTCAGGGGCAATGATCGCAATATCGCGGTCCTGGCACGATTCTTTAACGGCAGAACGGTCGAACGCGCGACACCTCCTGGGAACAAGAGCGGAACCTAGGGGCGCGCTTGCGCGCGATTCGAATCGCCGACAGGCGACCTCCTGCAACTCGCCTGCCCAGAATCCTCAATTCAGGCTTTCGAGGAATTCGGCAATTCGGCAACGCAGTTCCCAGACGGCCGTGTTGGATGGTGCGTTGACGGGGGAAGGTTTCTCAGTCTTCTCGGAATCGCTGTGGGGTGGTGGTCGCGCGATGGCATCTGCGGCCGCCAACAATTCTCGGGCGGACTTTTCCCTGGGTGAGCCGGCAACCAGGGTTGTGGTCGCCTGTTTGAGGAGCCAGAGATACTCATAGTCCTCACATCCCTCCCGCATCATCTCCCAGCGCACCGAAGGCAGGAAATCGTGGGTTAGGGGATCTGGGTAAAAAAGCGTCATCGCACCCCACCAGATGGGCGCCTGTGGCGTTGGGGCGGCGAACACCGCGCCCTCCCAAGCGCGATCTATCGCGGCGAGCGTTTCAGAGTTGACCCATCCCGAGGCACCGGTACTCCAGGCCAACCATCCGTACGTCCTCGAGCTGACGACAGGGTAGTCGATGATGGCGCGGTAATTATCGATGAAGGTGACGAAGTCGCCCGAGGCGACCCGATCGCGAATTCGCCCCATGTCATCGAAAGTCCTCAGGCACCAGTGATCGATCTTGCCAACGAGTTCGGGTGTCGGGTCGGCGGTCACGAATGTCCTGAGCTCTGGGGCGGAGGCTCGGACCAGATCGCAGAATTCGCCGATGACCCTGTAGTTGTTTGCGGGTGTGTCGAGTTTTCGGGGCTCCCCTTCGGTATGGTACGTGTACGGTTCGTCCATCGTGGTGACGAAGACTCTGCCGGTCCAACCGTGACGGCGGACGATCTCATTCATTTGACGCAGGTACGCGCCAAATGCCTTTTTGAACTCGGGCCGCAGATGGCCCGCCTCATCGGCGATGAAAACTGGGGAGGCCGCAGGCCACCGCTGCTTGGCGACCGCTGGAAAGTGCCACAGGAAATAAAGTCCTTGGAGCGGTCCCTGGGTCTTCTTGCGCTCTGACCAGAGCGGCCACACGGGCAACAAGAGCGCCGGGGCATGGAGTCGATCGAGGCAATGGGCCGCCATTTCCTCCCACGCGGAAGCGTCCAATTTGATCTCGCCGCCCTCGAGCACCTGGAGCGCCGGGGCCGGGATGAGGGGGTCGGGGGCGCTCCTGACCTCGGCGGCCAGCTCGCATAGGCCACGCACACCGTCGGGTGTCAGCCAACCGTCCGGAAGCTTTTCGACAGCCATGTGCGTGATATTTCGCAACGGAGATGGCTGCGGCAGAGAAAAGCGGTGGACGCGGACCTCAATTGGAAGGCGGGGCGTGGGGCTCGCTTTACGTATCCATTCCTGAGTGCGGAAATCCATGGACAGCTCGCCACGATAGATACCGGGGCGCGTCTCGGGTGGGACGTCAACGGTCACCCAGAACGCGAGGTTTCGATCGGGCCGCAGAAAGCCCCTGCTGTCGGTTGTCAGGATATCGGGGCAGTCGCCGATTCGGCCGACGAATGATCCGGGCGTCTGAACGCCTTTCCCGCTGGCGGTGTCCACCGCGACATAGGCGATGCGCCGCACGGAGATTCGGGAGGCCGGGATAACCTGACCCGCGTCGCCCTTCAGCTCGCCGATGACGGGACCCACCCCGGACATCGCGACCTCGCCCCGGGCGACCAGCAAGAATGGCTCTTTCTCGCCCCGCGCGGCAGTGATTCGGAGCGTGTCCAGTCTGGGTTCCGTGGCGAGCTTGTCTTCGGCCCTGATTGTTTCTGGTGGATACTGCGCCCATACGGTCAACCAGCGACCGGAGCTAACCACGCCGCGCGCCGGAGCCGGCGGCGCGATCGTCGGGCCGACGTCGGATGATTGCGCGATCGCGGTTGAACACAGCGCGACAACCGCGCGCACAACGCGCCACGGACAATGATCGTGCCTTTGCGCATCGCAGTGTTTGGAGGTCCCCCGCGGGTTAAGGAGGGTGCCCCGGCTGTTTTCGGGTGGGATCATGGGCCCTCGAGTAAAACGAGTCCGCGCTCGCTTTCGGGTCGCGCAATGGAAATGCCGCACTTGTGGCCGATGCCTTTGATGGCCTTGTCACGGCCCACCAGTATTCTCCCGTCAGCGAGTCCGGCGATGCCATAGGCCGCGTCGAATTCCCATTTTCCCGTGAGGCGGAATGCATCGTCGGCGCGGAGGAGGATGCGCGGTTCTCCATAACAGCCGAACCACCATCCGTCTGCCGCATGCGCGACCGTCTGTATCCCCATCAGCGTGTAGCCGCCATCCAAGATATGACGCTTCTTGAAAAAGAATCCCTCGTCGTACTCATAGACGTAGTTCTCTGGCGTGTCTTTGGGCAGGCCGCCCACGACGACGAATCTTCCATTGTGGTAGGCGATGCCTCCGGCCCCGTGGACGGCCTCGGGCGTCCTGTGCCGCGCGAGTTCTTGGAGGTTCTCGGCATCGTAGATGTAGACCCATGAGTCGGCGCTGCCGGCGGGGCGATTGAACCGTCCCAGATTCACGGCGACGTAGACCTTTCCGTCGTGATAGCAGAGGTCGCCGTGATGTCTCTGTACGCTGACCCGCCCAAGCTCGTGTCCCCGGAGATCGGTTTTCACCAGGGCATCAGTCCAGCTCCAATATATGGATTTGAGGCCGTCGGTGCAGATGCCCTGGACGTGAGAGGTGGACGTTCCTTCGAAATCCGTCGCGCGGAATTCGCGGGCCGCCATAAATGCGATCAGGTCTCTGGGGCGGTCCGTATAGATGCGGTCAATGCCGAGCCCAAGGTATCGTGCCCAGTCCGCCTCGCGATTGGCCGTCCACACGCCGGCGGAGAGGCCGGCGCCATGAATCGTTGAAATGCTCTGCGGTGTTGCGCCATTCGTATTGAGCACGATGGCCTCGAATCCGCACTCGCGCGCCGTCCGGATATCGCGTTGCGCATCCAGCGTGACGAGGTCCCAGAACACGGGGATTTCGGGGGCCAGACGTTTCACCTCGCTCATGTAGGCGAGTTTCCCGTCATTGAATCCGATCCAGGGTTCGGCACTGAGGCGCCTCGCGGTCTCCAAGGCCTCTGTAACGCATGGCATCTTTGGCTGAATCGATACGCGCGTGCGGCGCTGCGACATCACGAGTCGGAGGACCTCCTCCAGGCGGGGAATCCGGTGCGGGGGGCACTCGGCCAAAGTCTTCCCCTTCAACCGGCGAAAACCCGTGGCCACATCCACCGCCAAGAGTTCCTCATAACTGGACTTTGCGACGTCCAGACTCCGGTCTCCGACGCGCGCCGTCGTGGGATCATGGATGACGGCGAGTTTGCCATCGCGGGTGCGATAGATGTCGCATTCGATCCAATCGGCCCCCGCAGCAATGGCGTCCTGGAAAGCCGGAAGGGTGTTCTCTGGAAACTCGGCCGAATTGCCGCGATGCGCGGTGACGCCATTGGTCAAGAATCCCATCGCGCCGCGGCTGTCGTGGGATGAGGGTGACATGCGCGCGGCGCGCCCTGGGCTTGGCTTGGGCTGGCAGGCGGCGAAGAGGGCGAAGGTTGCCGTGAGGGCAATCGAGATTCTGGCCGCGCATCTCATGGGACATCAGGATAACTTAGGGGTGCAGGCTGCCGCAAATAATCGTTTGTGGGACTTTGGGAGGCCGGCGTCCCTCCCGGGCCCAACGTGGCTGTTGTGTGGATTCTTCGACGGTCTATTCGGGTATGGGACGTGCCCGGACTGCCTTCTGCATTGGCATTACATGCCCGCCAGCCGGGTATGAATCTCGGGCGGTATTGCTTCGGGCGCGGCTCGTGTTCAGAATGAGAGGCGGGTTAAGCAAGGAGACATTTCGATATGGCAGCACGAACACTATTTTCCTGCGCGCTCATTGCGGCGGCTTCGGCCCTTACTGCCGTGGCCGGTGGGCCGAACGTGGTCTTCTTTCTGGCAGATGATCTCGGCTGGCGTGACCTGGGAGCCTGGGGCAGCACGTTTTACGAGACACCCAATGCGGATCGACTCGCGCGGGAGGGCATGCGGTTCACCGCGGGTTACGCCGCCTGCCCGGTTTGCAGTCCGACGCGCGCGAGCATCCAGGCGGGCAAACACCCTGCGCGACTGGCGACCACCGACTATTTCGGTGCCGCACAGCCCGACAAATGGGCGCGCAACACAAAATTGCTGCCGGCCCCCTACGAGGAACAGTTGCCGCTCGGGGAGACGACGATTGCCGAGGCTTTCAAGGAGGGCGGTTACGCGACATTCTTCGCCGGCAAATGGCATCTTGGGCCGGAGGGTCTCTGGCCCGAGAACCAGGGGTATGACATCAACAAGGGGGGATGCAAGGCGGGGGCCCCGATGCCACCAGGGCGGTATTTTTCCCCCTATGGCAACCCCCGGTTGGAGGACGGACCCAAGGGCGAGCATCTGCCGGATCGGCTTGCGAGCGAGACCGTGAAGTTCATCGAGTCGTCCAAGGACCGACCATTCTTCGCGTTTATGGCGTTTTATTCGGTGCACACGCCTCTGATGGCGCGACCCGATCTGAAGGCGAAGTACGAGGAGAAGGCGAAAGCTCTGAAAGCCGATGGTCCAGCGTGGTTGCCGGAGGGGAGTCGCATGGCACGCCAGATTCAAGATCACGCGGTTTATGCGGGGATGGTCGAGGCGATGGATCAGGCCATTGGCAAGGTGCTCGGGGCGCTGGATCGGTTCGGTCTGGCGGAGAAGACCGTGGTCTGTTTCATGTCGGACAACGGTGGGCTGAGCACATCGGAGGGGTCGCCGACCAGCAACCTGCCGTTGCGCGGGGGGAAGGGGTGGCTTTATGAGGGTGGCATCCGAGAACCGTTCATGATCAAATGGCCGGGGGTCGTGCGGCCCGGCGGGATATGTGAGGTGCCGGTCGTCAGCACGGATTTTTACCCGACGCTGCTGGAGATCGCGGGACTGCCGCCGCGCCCGCAGCAGCACCTCGATGGCATGAGCCTGGTGCCGCTCTTGCGAGGGTCGGGCGTTCTGGCCCGCGACGCGATCTTTTGGCACTACCCGCACTACGGCAATCAGGGTGGCGCGCCCGGCGGCGCGATCCGCGGCGGCGATTGGAAACTCATCGAATGGTATGAGGACGGGAAGCACGAACTATTCAACGTGCGGGATGACATTGGCGAGAAGCGGGATCTGGCGGCGGAACATCCCGACAGGGTCAAAGATCTGGCCGCAAGGCTGAAGGCATGGCGCGAGGCCACTGGCGCGCGGATGCCCTCTTCAAACCCGACGTATGATCCGTCGGGGCCGGATGGTCGAGGCGACAAGCAGCCTGCCAGGAAAGGGAAACAGAAGCAGGGCAAGGCAAAGGCGGGCTGAGAATATCCGGACAGAAAAACTGCTCAACAGGCGGGTCGGGCTGCGCTAGGTTCCAGACCACAGATATGAACTTTCCCGCGTCCCTATTTGAACAGATCTGCCGCAACCCGATCATTGCCGTCCTGACGCTTGAGGATCCCGGCGCTGCGCCCGACCTCGCGCGGGCATTGCTGGCGGGTGGCGTGCGGGGGGTGGAACTGACACTGCGGACGCCCGCCGCGCTCGAAAGCCTGAAGCGGTTGAAGGAGGCGGCGCCGGAGTTGATCTTGGGCGCGGGCACGGTCCTGACGCCGGCGCAAGTGAAGCAGGTCAAGGATGTGGGCGTGGCGTTCGCCGTTTCGCCCGGCCTGAATCCGCGGGTTGTGCGCGCGGCCCAGGAGGCTGGGGTGCCCTTTGCGCCGGGGATATGCACGCCGTCGGACATCGAGGGCGCGCTCGAACTCGGCTGCACGCTGTTGAAGTACTTTCCCGCGGAGACGAGCGGGGGTCTGAAGCACCTCAAGAACATGGCGGCGCCGTACATGCACCTCGGGGTGGGGTTCATCCCGCTCGGCGGCCTGAACGAGGCAAACATGCTGGATTACTTGGGCGACTCCCTGATCCCCGCCATCGGTGGCTCGTGGATCGCCCCGAGAGATAAGATCGCCGCGCGCGATTGGGCCGCCATCGAGGGCAATGCCCGCCGCGCCGTCGAGAAGTGGAAAATGCTGCCGAAGGCGAAGGCCTGAGGGCTGACTCGAGGAGAAGTGCCATGGGATGTCTTGTCGTTGGTTTTGGAGAAATCATGGGGCGATTGAACCCGCCCGGGTTCATGCGATTTCGCCAGGCCCTGCCGGGTTCGCTCGAAATGACATTCGCGGGTGCGGAGGCAAACGTATGCGCATCGATCGCGATGCTCGGCGGCGAGGCGCGCTACGTGACCGCGCTGCCGAAGCACGCGATCGCCGACGCGTGCGTCGACCGCCTCCGCGGTCTGGGGATCGACTGTTCCTGCATCGCGCGAGTGGGCAAGGGGCGGCTAGGCCTTTACTTTGTGGAGAAGGGCGCCAACCAGCGGCCCAGCGTGGTCATCTACGACCGCGACGCCTCGTCCATCGCGATGGCCGAGCCATCGACCTACGATTGGGAGTCGGTGTTCTCGGGGGCAGATTGGCTGCATATCTCGGGCATCACGCCGGCCCTGTCCAAGGCGGCGGCGGAGTCTGCCGCGGGGGCCGTCGCGGCCGCCAAACACAATGGGTGCAAGGTCTCCTGCGACCTGAATTTTCGCAAGAAACTCTGGAATTGGGAACCGGGCACCGAGCCACGGGCGCTGGCCCAGCGCACGATGCGCGGCATCCTGCCCGACGTGGATGTGGTCATCGCCAATGAGGAGGACGCCCATGATGTGCTCGGCATTCAGGCGGGCCAGACGGATGTGAATTCTGGGAAACTGGAGATCGACAAATACCCGCACGTGGCACGCGAGATCGTGAAGCAATTTCCGAAGGTATCGAGGGTGGCGATTACGCTGCGCGAGAGCATCTCGGCCACGCACAACAACTGGGGCGCGATGCTGTACGACGCCGTCAAAGACGAGGCCTGTTTTGCGCCGATGCGCGACGGCGCGTATGTGTCCCACGAGATCCGCGCCATCGTGGATCGCGTCGGCGGCGGCGATGCCTTCGCTGCCGGGCTGATCTTCGCGCTGAATGCGCCGGAGCTGGCGGAATCGCAGAAGGCGGTGTCGTTTGCCGTCGCGGCCTCCTGCCTGGCGCACTCCGTGGAGGGCGACTTCAACTTCTGTGCCCGTGCCGAGGTCGAGGCCCTTATGAAGGGTTCGGGCAGCGGTCGCGTGCAGAGGTAGATCGCACCCGTCAGCGGCCCGTGAGCATCAAGACCCGTTCGTTCACGTTCTGGGCTGCGGCCGTCGGCCGCTCTCAATCTATCGCACCACGAAGGGCTCGCGATAGGCGCGCGACAGGTACTTGTTGGCCTTGGCCTCGTCGCTGATGAAGGGCCAACCCTTGAAGCGTTCTCCGGACGGGTCGAAATCGAGCTGGGGGCCGACGTGCCAAGGTTCCTTGGCAAAGTCGACTTTCCAATCGGCGAGTTGTTTTCCGAATCGCTCGGCGGCATCGCGCCCGGTGTCGCCGATCTTGGCTGCCTGGGCGTCGAGTTGTGCCTTGTCTGCGTTGCTGCCGATGCGATACGAAATGTTCGCCATGTGGGCGAGGGCGCTGGATTTGAAGGCCTTCTCGATCGGGGCGCGCAACTCGGACTCGTTGCGCGAGCGCACGGCGCGTATGAAACAATCGAGGTGGTCCTTGCCCGAATCGCCGGGGAACTTCTGAATCTTTTCGCCCTTGGGGTCGAAGGCGTCACCGCCGCCGCGGCCGCCGCGGAATTCTCCGCCCTCGTACTCGAGGACGATGCCCACGCGGATGCCCCGGAACGCGGGCGCAGCATTCAGGTCGGGCTTGAGCCACAGGTCGCAGACCTCGAACACCATGGGCGCGCGACCGCCGCCCTCGAACGTCGCGAACTGCATGTTGGCCGTCTGGCCGACGTCTTGCCACCCGAAGCGCCCGCCGAAACTCTGGACGCTGGCCGGGAGACCCGGATCACCGAGCGCCCACTGGCAGAGGTCCAGTTCGTGGGGTCCCTGGTTGCCGATGTCGCCGTTGCCGGTGTTCCAGAACCAGTGCCAGTCGTAGTGGAATTTGGGGCGATAGAGGACCTCGTCCTGTGCGGGGCCGAGCCACAGGTTGTAATCCACCGTGGTGGGCGGTTTCAAAGGCGTGTCCTGTTTGCCAATGCTCTCTCGGTTCCGGTAGCAGAAACCGCGCACGCGTTTGAGTTTCCCGAGGTGACCCTCCTTGAGCCAGGCGAAGGCCGCGAGCAGGCCCGTGTCCGACCGATTCTGGAACCCGCCCTGGACGATGCGGTTGCAGCGCTTGGCGGCATCGACCATGCGCCGTCCCTCGAAAATGTTGTGGCAGACGGGCTTTTCGACATAGACATCCTTGCCCGCCTCGCACGCCATGATGGTCATGAGGGCATGCCAGTGATTTGGGCTGGCGATGACGACCGCATCGACGTCCTTGCGGTCGAGGAGCTGCCGGAAGTCCTGATGGCGACCGACCTGCAAGCCGTTGGCGGTCTTCTCGACCTGTTGGGCCACTTTGTCGAGCGTGGCGGAATCGGCATCCGAAAGTGCGACCACGCGCACTCCCGGGACGGCCATGAACTGTTTGCAGAGCATGCTGCCGCGGCCACCGATGCCGATGCAACCGAGACGGATGTCGTCGTTGGCGCCGAGCACCCGGCGGGGCAGTACGGTGGAGGCGGCTGCGAGGGTGGAGACGCGGAGGAAAGCGCGGCGGGACAGGATACTCATCCCGGCATTTGAGGCATTGTTGGGGCGCACCGCAATCAAAGAATTTGAAAATCGCGTTTGGCTATTTTCGGGAGAGGACGGCCTGGGCGTGGCGGGCGAAATGGCCGCGGAGGTCGCTGGCGTAGGTGCGCAGGGTTTTTTCGCCGAGGCCGTCTTGGTCGCCGCAGCGGTAGAGGGCGCGGGCGAGGCTGAGCTCGCGGAGCGAGTCGCTTCGGGTGCTGACGGAACTGGTGCCGCCTTTGGATGCGCCGTCGGCGGCCTGCGCCTTTTGGACGGTGGCATGGTCCTGACCGGCGATGCCGGGTTTCTTGAGGGCCTCGGCAAGGGCGGGGGCGGCGGAGGGATCGCCGATTAGCTCAAGGGCCAAGGCGGTCGCGCGATGGTGGGAGAACTCAGAATCGGAGGTGAGGAGCTGGAGTTTTTCGACGATCGCGGGGATCGCCCGCTTGTCCCGCGTCCGGCCCAGCGCGATGATGATTTTGTCGAGATGGCTGAGCGCCTCGCCGAACTGGCCGCCGCCGCGATAGCGCCAGCCGCCGTCCCATGCGGTCTGGCTCTTGACCTCGGCGATGAGGGTATCGAGGCCGGAGGTGTCGCCGAGGATGGCGAGTGATTGAGCGAGGGAGAGTTTCCCCGCGGGGTCGGTGGCCTCGGCGTAAGCCTTGCGAAGGACGGGGAGGGCCGCGTCTGGGTTGGCGAGGATGACGGCGGCATTCTCGGGGGTCGGATGGCCGGTCGCGGTGGCGGCGACGGCGGCGTCGACGCGCTCCTGCGGGAGCGGGAAGGAGTCTTTTTGTTCCATGACTTCGGGTGGGAGGTTTCCGATTTCGACCAGGTGCCGCTGGAGTTCGCGGATGACGACATCGCGGGTGCCGCCCTCTGACGAGGCGACGAGGGCCGCGGCAACACCGAGGCCGTAGCCCTGATTCTGGAGGTCGGCCTGCATTCGGACGAGCGGGAGGGCGTCACGGTGTGCGCTGAGGCCGAGTCCGCCGACGAGGATGCCGTCAAGGCCCTGCGGGAGGGAGCAGCGATAGGGCACGTCGACATAACAGCCAACCTTCTCGGGATGGCTGATCTCGAGCAGCGGGTCGGTGGTATAGCCGTGCGTATCGAAATTGCTGTACGCCCGGAACAGGGTGTCCGGATAGGAGCGGCCGAGCAGCTCGTCGCGGATGGTGAGGGTGAATTCCCCGACGATGCGGCGGCGCTCGCGCGTGTCGATGAAGGGTTGCTGGTCAAAGGCGGCGGGGTACTTGAGCTTCGAATAGACGAAGACGTGCCACATATCGAGCATGTCGGTCTCATCAACGATAGTGAAATCGGTGTTGGTGTAGTCCTGCCCGAGCCAGCGCGGAGGGAGGCCGGTGCCCTGGACGGCGAGCTCGGTCTCGTCGGTGTCGATGACCTTGGCGCCGGCCGCCGCGGCGATGTCGGCATTGCCAGTGGTATCGATAACGCATTTGGCGAGGACCACGCCGCGCCCGTAGGGGGTGGCGACGATGGCGCCGGTCACGCGACCGTCCTTGACCAGGGCGCCGCAGCCGGTGGAGCCGAACCAGATATCGGCGCCGGCCTTGCGAAGTTCGCGCCGGTACCACTCGGCCTTGTCCTCGGGTTCCCATGATTTTTCACCGGGGATCGAGGCGGTGAAACCGATGCGATTGCCCCAGTAGTACTTGCTGATTAGGCCCACGGTGCCGACGCCGCCGAGCATGTGCTGGTATTCGACGACGAGGGTCCTGGAGCCTCGTCGGGCGGCGGAGATGCCCGCGGGTGCGCCGGCGGTCCCGCCGCCGATGACGACGACATCGTACCTGCCAAGGACAGGCAACCCGCGCTCGGGTTGCGGGATGGTGCGGCAGTTCTCTGTCGGCCGTGTGCCATGGAGGAGTTCTTTCACATCGCCGGGGACGTTGGCCTTGCCGTCGGCGGCTCGAACGTGTGGGGATTCGGGTGCGGGCGTGCCGCGCGCTGCCTCGGCGGCGGCCGTGCCGACGCGCTCGCCTAGCCGTATGAGATTGGATGGCCTGGCGAGCCGAGCCGCACACTCGGGGGTGACGTCAGCGCGGGGCCCCAGCAGGAGAATACTGTTGGTTTTTTTGGGGCGCAGGGCATCGAGTGGGATGTCCTCTGGGAGGGATGCGGAATTATCGGCTGTTGCCACGCAGCGAATGGGATCCGGGCTCACCTCGAAGAGCCATTCTGCGGCAGACTGCTGGCCCGTCTGGAAGGTCATGTCGCGGGCGAGCAGGTCGGCCGCGGCGCGGGCATTCCAGTCGGCACCGGAGATCGGCAGGCGCAGGGTGTACTCCGTGACGGTGAATGGGTCGGGGCTGTGGCGCCCGACATAGGGGGGGTCGATCGCCCTGGATTTCACGCCTTCCGGCGGCGTGGGCACGCCGCCGATCACGGTGCGGCAGAAAGTCCGATCGCCTTTGGCGCGCGTGCGCGGGGAGGCGCCCGCGAGGCGCGCGAGAAGGGCGGGCTCGGTGGCATCGATCAGGATTTTGGCGAGGACCGCCTGACGCCCCGCGCGGTTGGAAATGACAAATCCGCAGGGTTTGCCCTTCGCATCGACAATGATGTCGGTGGGATAAGAGGCGTAGAGGAATTCGACGCCCGCGTCGAGGAGGGCGCGGTCGAGGGCCATCTTGACGTGGAGGGGGCGGGGCGCTCGGTGACGGCTGGGTTCCTCCGGCGAGGTGGCTGGCTTGGTGACCTCAATTTCTCCGAGCAGAATGCGGTCGGCGTCATCGGCCTTTTCGACAAACACCTTGAGGCGTTCCGCGGTGATGCCGAGTTTCACGGTGAGAACGGCGAACCCTTCGCTGGGGTCGTTGTTCTGAACCCTGGCGACCTCGCGCCAGATACGGTTCTCCTCGACGAAGACGGTCATGTTCGCCACCTTGAAGGCGATCTTAGGCTCGCTCGCGTCGCGATGGAACGCGATGAGGCGGACCTTGTCGATGGGCTGCGGTTCGTCGAGATCGATGGTGATTTCCACGCTGCCGTCGAACTGTACGCTCTCGGTGTTGGGCTTATCCCATTTTCCATCGGCGAGAAGGCTCGCCGGTTTGCGGTCGAGGTGCGGGGCCTCCGAGGGTATGTCGGTCGTGTACGTGAATGGGATGCGGTTGGGGTCGGGTCCGCCGGCGCCCGCCTCCGGGTCGGCGTAGATGGCCTTGGCAAGCGGATGCTCGGGGGTCTCGTCGTTCTCGAGCCACGTGCGCAACGTCGCCGTCATGTCTTCCCCAAGGTAGGGGCGGGGGGCACAGAGGAAGACCTTCGCGCCGGAGCGGGTGGCGGCAACGGCCGCGGCCACGGCCCCCGAAGTGCCGCCGGCTATCGCGACGTCGCACTCCGCCGCGATCGGGATCTCTCGCGCAGATTCGCGGACGGTATCCGCGTGGCCTGGGGAGGCGATGAGCAGAAGGGCGGCGAGGGTGGCGGCGGGGTGGGGCGTGCGCATGAATAATCTCCTTGGGCTGAGCCTAGGTGGGGGGGCGCTAATGAAAAAGACAAAAGCGTCGACGCCGGTGGGTCCGGGTGGATGGGGTGACTATTGCGGGGACGTGGAGCGGTGGCGCGTTTCCCGGGGAAGTGGACTACCTGTGGGCGGAAGCGGGTTTCGGTGCCTAAGACAGTGAACAGGCCTCTTTCGCTGAGAATTTCGCCGGGTATGGGGTGTGGCCGCTTGACGGTGGGCGGCCCGAGTACGAAATTTTACATATGGCCATTCAGATTGAATATCCGACCGAGGGCGAGGCTCCTAAGGCGCACGTCGATGCACTACGTCGCCATGATGAGAAGATTCGAGCGGTCTTGCTGGCCAGCGGTCAGCAGAAGTTCAGGTGGAAGAGAGACTTGTCCGTGCAACGCCGGCCTTACTATCGACTGATCCGGAGCAGTGACGGGAGAGAACTATTTGAGCAGGCGCTGGCATATTTTAAGAGCCAAGATCCAGAGATCGTCGCGCAGGAGGTTTCTGCTTCCGTGCACACGATAGAAGAAAAGGAAGAGTAGGCGTGCCGAATTGATCGGTCAGGGGACTGGCTCGAAGATTCAGATGCCGGGCAGTAGAAGCCTGCTTGCAGGCGATTCGAGTCGCGCGCAAGCGCGCTCCTACGGCTCATTTTTATCCCCGGTCGTGCCCCGAATGCCCGCCGTCGGGGGCGTTTGGGGCATGGGATCTGGCCAGAAACTTCACGCCGTGCCCAAGACCGTGAAGCGGACAATCCTGTCCCCGACCCACTGTGCGGCAACGTCTTGTGACTGCGGGCAGGATTGTCCGCACCATGTCGCGGGAGCCTCCACATGAATGATGCGGCGGCCTTGCCCATTGGTTGTTGAATGGTGTTTAGGGGGCGTTGAAGTCGATTGTCGGACGTTATGGAATGCCCCGCGGCCGTGGGGATGGGGAACCGGGTTGTGATTCGGGGGTCTCAAGGGGAGAAGCCGGGTTCGGGGGGTCCCAGACGAGGGTGGTGGACCCGGCGCCGAGGCCTGGAGTGTCGGGAAGGTGCAGGGTTCCGCCTTCCAAGCGGGGGCCAGCGAACGGGTCATCGCGCAGCAGCCATGCGCCATCGAGATCGGCGAAGTCGGTCTGCTGGGCGACCACTGCGCCGGCGGAAATGAGGAGACTGCTTTCGAGCATGCAGCCGACCATGAGTCTGAGGCCGAGTTCGCGTCCGCGTCGGAGCATCCCAAGGGCCGGCGTGAGGCCACCGCACTTAACGAGCTTGATGTTAAAGCCGGAGAAGTGGCCGGGCATCCGTTCCACGTCCTCGGTCGCGACGCAGCTTTCATCGGCGAGGATGGGCAGCGCGGATGCGGCGAGTATGGCGGGCATGCGGGCGTGCTGGGAGGGGGGCAGGGGTTGTTCGATGAAAGCGACGCCGAGGGCTGCGAGTTCTTGCGAAAGTGCCGGGATGTTGGCGCCGCCCCAGGCGCAGTTGGCGTCCACCGCGAGGCGCGCCGTGGTCCGCGCCCGCACAAAGCGGACGGTTGAAAGATCGGCGGCGGCATCGGATTTGATCTTTATCAGGGGACAGGAACGAAGTTCTGAGACTTTGCGCTCGAGTTCCTCGGGCGTCGAGAGTCCGATCGTGCAGAACGTGGGCACGGGGTGGGGTTTCGCGCCAAGGGCGAGTTCCGCGACGCTCCGGCCCTCGAGGTGCCCCAGCCAGTCCCAGAGCGCGAGGTCCATGGCGCATTGCGCGGCGCGGGACGGCGCAAGCATCGGCCACGACTCGGCCCAGATCCGCCCGATATCGGAGGCGGATCGGACCACCTGCCCGCAGAGCCAGTCCGCGGCGTGGTGAAGCCTGGCGAGAACACTATCGGAAGATTCACCGTATACGGCATTTGGGGAAGCTTCGCCACAACCGGTGATGCCGGCATCCCGGACGCGGACGAACACATTCCTCACCTCGGAGCGGTCCCCGTGGCTGACCCTGAAGGGAGATCGCGGATGCAACGGATGGATAACGGCGTCGAAGTTCACGGGCGTGGGTCGAGCGGATCAGCCGCGTGTCGAAATCTGGGCCAAAACGCGTAGATTCCAAGCGTGTGAATCGGGCTGTTTGTGCAACGAGTCGGCCGATCGGCAAATCCGTGGAAGGTCGAGAGATCGTGACCCATGCGAACTTTGACCTCGCGGGTGGGGCGCCGACGGGGGCGACCCTGCTGATCGGCGGGATGCATGGCGATGAGAAGGCGACGGTGTTCCTGGTCGAGGCGTTTCGACAGTGCTTTCTTTCGGAGCCTGGCTTAGTTCCGCCGACGGCGGCGCTGCCACTGGCGAATCCAGACGGTTTCGAGATCGGGTCCCGGTACAACGCGCGCGGCGTCGATATCAACCGGAACTGCGAATACAACTGGCACGCCGAGAGCGAGGAACCGCCCGGCCCCGAGCCCTGGTCCGAGCCCGAGACCCGCGCGCTGAGGGACTTCATCCTCCGACTGCGGCCTTCGAAGATCGTGAGTCTGCATTGGGCGCTGTCGGAGATTGATGCGGATGGACCCCAGTCCACGGACTTGGCCAAGGTCATGTGGGGTGCGATGGGCGAGAGCGATCGGCGCCCGTATCGCGTCCGCATATCCGAACTGGGCCGTGGCCTTCGCCGGTTGGAGCACACGTACGAGATCTGCCCGGGCTCGCTCGGTCAGTGGTGCGGCTACGGGCTGCGTTACGAGGGCGGCGGGGCGCCCGCGATGATCACCCTCGAACTGCCTTACGATCCCGCTGCGGAATCGCGCCCCACGCCGTTGCCCGACGGACATCTGGACCGCGTCCGCAGCGCGTGGGGGCGGGACCCCGCAGCCTATCTGGCCGCGGTCGAGGGACCGGTGCACAAGATGCTGCTGGCGGCGTGCCGGTTTGCCCGGTGCGTGTAGCGGACGGCCGTGGCGGTTCGGGATGGTGGTGTGCCTTGCGCAAAACCGGGAAACGCCCCACAACGGACACTCGACATCCAACGTGCAAAGGCGGGAGCGAAATGAACGGTGTGGCGGCCAGGATCACCTGACGATCTTTTCGGCGGTGGGTGTTGGCGTTCGGGCCATCGACTCGGCCGAGGGGGTTTCATGCGGTTGGGGGTCCGAAATGGTTCCTCGCTCGCGAGCGGGCGTGGTGCCGGCGAGCCTGAAATCGGTCGTGGCGCCCGGTTCGGCCGCCATCATCGCCATGAACTTCGTCACGCCTCGCGCAACGGCGTTCGCGACTTTCTCGCGATAGCTTTCTTCCGCGATCAGGGCCGAGTCGGTCGGGTGGCTGAGGAAACCCGCTTCGACGAGGATGGCGGGCATCTCTGTGTCGCGCAGGACCTCGAAGCGCGCCCATTTGACGCCGCGGTCACCTTCCGGAGAATGGTGCTTGCACAATTCCTGCTGGACCATGTTGGCCAGGAGCAGGCTCTCCGGATCAAAGTCGTTTCCGGGACAGCGGCGTTTGTCTCCCCTGGAGAACTTCCCATCCGAACCCGTCGAGGCGGCGCCCTGCGGCGTGAGGGCATAGGTTTCCACACCGTGGGACGTCGTCCGGCCCATGTTGTAGTGGATGCTGACAAAGAGGCGATTCTTATACTTGTTAGCGATGCAGCTCCGGGCGCTGAGACCGACAAATCGGTCGCTTGCCCGCGTCATCGCAACATCGACGCCCTGGGCTTCGAGAATGCGCTTCAACTCTTTGGCCGTCCCGAGGGTCGCCGTTTTCTCCGCGATGCCGTTGCGGCCCACGGCGCCGCGATTGTATCCGCCGTGTCCGGCGTCGATCACCACTCCTTCGAACTTCCGTCCTTTGACCGCCCGCCGCCCCTTCAGCAGTACTTCGAGCAGCGCCACCCCGTCGACTTGGGAAAGCATCAGACCGTTCCCCTCGACCCGGCGCAGGGGAAAGCTGAGCCAATGACGCGCATCGTTGAAAAAGAACTGCAGGCTATCGACCTGGAACACCAGATTCCCGGAGGGGCCCGTCACCCGAAAGTAATCCTTGCTCTGGAGCGCATCGAGGCCGCCCGATGAACCCACCGTCGAGAAAACGGGCACCTCCTGCGGATGGCTCGATGTCGTCTTTCCACTGAGCTTCTCGAGGCCGCCCAGATCGTTTCGCGCGCAAAACTCATCGAAACCGATGTAGTCCACACCGCTGACACGGGCTTGTTTGCCCGCGTCCTCCGCGCGCGCAGAGCCGGACAGCATCGCCACCGCCAGCACCGCGCCCACTCGTTGCCAAAGGGCTGAATGCGAATGCATAAAATACAAATCTAGCACAAGATTGGCTTTCGCCAACTATTAGCAGAGTCGCCGAAAGCGGGGGCAGGCTTTTGGTTCGCCCGACCGAAGCCGTTGGGGTCCAGGCTCTAGCCTGTTTCGTGTCCGATTCAGCCTAAAGGCTGAACTCCAACAGGTTGCTGTCGAATGACCAAAAGCCCTGAAAGTGGGGGGGTGCCGTCGTGATTGGGTCGGGTTTCGTTCGGCGAGGACGCGGGGGATCTGTTCTCGGCGGATGAACCGGGCCTAGAAGTTATTCTCCACCATGGGGCGGAAGGTGATTTCGTGGACGACGGCGTCGTCAGGGGCGGCGATACAGTTGAGGATGAGGGTTGCGACGGACTCGGGTTGGAGATACTCCGGCCGCGGCTGGGCGCGAAAGGCGGTGTTGACGCCGCCGGGGTAGACGCCGGTGACTTTGACGCCGACAAGGCGGGCCTCCTTGATGAGGCAGCCGTTGAAAGCATGCAGGGCGTTTTTCATGGTGGTATAGACAGAGAAGTTCTCCGCGCGGAAATGGACGACGGAGGAAATGATATTGACGATGTGGCCGGAGCGTCGGGCGCCCATGTCGCGTAGCGCCTCGCGGGCGAGGAGCATGGGGGCGCGGAGGTTGAGGGCGTAGGATGCGTCGATGTCTTCGGCGGTGACGTCGGACAGCGGGATCTTGGCCTTGTTGAAGCCCGCGTTGTTAATGAGGATGTCAATATGGCCGAGGGTCTCGCGTGCGGCGCCATAGAGGCGCGGGGCCGCCTCGGATGGAGAGAGGTCGAGCGCGAGGCCGGGGCAGCGGAGTTCGTCGCGCAATTCGAGGAGTTTCTTTTCATTGCGGCCGGTGATGAATATGGGGAATCCGGCCGCGTGGAGATGGCGGGCTAGCGCTTGGCCGATGCCTCCGGTGGCGCCGGTGATGAGTGCCGATCGTGTCATGCTCAATCTGTAGCAACCTTTTTGGGCAGATCCGAGGATCGACTTCAAGCAGGCCCCTACTGCCCGGCATCTGGAGCGCCCGAAGTTTCAGGTCAGCGCTGTCTGGCGAGTTCGCCGTTCAGCCGGATGACCTCGCCGGGTTGCGAGTCCAAGGTGATCACGCGGTCGCGGTAGCGGATCTTGCGGGGGTTTCCGAGGAGCGAGCGGAGGGTGGCGGTGGATAGGCGGCCGTCCTTCCAGGCGAGGGCGACATCGAATGCGCCGCGGGCGCGGAGTCCGGTGGCGGAACCGTTGGGCCATGCGGTGGGCAGGGCGGGCAGCAATTCAATTTCGCCGGCGTGTGATTGGAGGAGCATCTCCATGACACCGGCCGAGCCGCCGAAGTTGCCATCGATCTGGAATGGGGGGTGCGCGTCGAAGAGGTTGGGGTAGGTGTTGCCGGCGAGCGCCTCGATGAGCATCTTGTGCGCGTGGTCGCCGTCGAGGAAGCGGGCCCAGAAGTTGATCTTCCACGCCTTGCTCCATCCGGTGCCGCCATCGCCGCGGAACAGGAGAGACTGCTTGGCTGCGGCGGCGAACTCGGGTGTGCCGCGAGTTGTGATATCCCAGCCAGGGTAGAGACCCCAGAGGTGGGAGATGTGGCGGTGGGTATTCTTGGGATCGTCCTTGTCCTCCATCCACTCCTGAAGCTGGCCGTGCTGGCCGATCGTGTTTGGCGCGATGCGCGCGCGGAGGGTGGCGAGTTTTGAGGCGAATTCCTTGTCAGTGCCGAGGATGGCGGCCGCCTCGATGGTGTAGCCGAAGAGGCTTCGGATGATTTGGTGGTCCATGGTCGGGCCCATGACGAGGCCGCCCTGCTCCGGCGAATTGGAGGGTCCGCTGATGAGGCGCCCGGTCGTAGGGTCCTCGACCAAGAAGTTCGTGAAGAAGAGCGCGGCCTCACGCATGGCGGGGTAGGCGCGCTTTGCGAGAAAACCCTTATCGCCGGTAAATAGATAGTGTTCCCACATATGGTGACAGAGCCACGCGCCGCCGGTGACCCAGATGCCGTGGTTGCTGTGGTTGATGGGGGAGGTGCCGCGCCAGAGGTCGGTGTTGTGGTGCAGCACCCACCCGTCGCACCCGTAGTGTTCCTTTGCGGTCTTGCGGCCGGTGATGACGCAATCCTCGATCAGGTCAAAGAGCGGGGCGTGACATTCGGAGAGGTTTCCGACCTCGGCAGGCCAATAGTTCATCTCGGTGTTAATGTTGACGGTCCACTTGCTGTCCCAAGGTGGCCGCATGAGGTCATTCCAGATGCCTTGGAGGTTGGCTGGCTGAGTGCCGGGCCGGGAGCTGGCGATGAGCAGATATCTTCCATATTGGCAGAATAAGGCGGCCAACTGTGGGTCGGGCTGCGAGGCGACGGCCTTGAGGCGCTCGTCGGTGGGCGCGCGGGAGATGGCGGTGGTGCCGAGATCCAGGGTGACGCGTTGGAACAAGTCGCGGTAGTCCTTCTGGTGTGCGGCCAAGAGGTCAGGGTAGGATTTCGTAGCTGCGGCCCGCAGTGCGGACTCGCACAGGGCGGCCGGGTCACCGCTGATATCGCGGAAGCTCTTAAAGCTGGAAGCTCCCGCCAACAGCAGGGTGACGGCATTGCCGCCCTCGACCCGGATGCCCCCGCCATCGATGGTGACTTTGCCGCCCTCGGCCATGGCCTTGAGACGAGCCTCGAAGCGCACGCCGTCGGGGGCGACGTCGCCGGCGAGCGCGATTTCGTCTGGGCCGCAGGATCTGGGTCGCGCGGAGCGGTGTGGGCTCTGGAGGTGGGCGGTGAACGAGACGGAGCCCGGGCGGTCTGCAGAGATGCGCCAGATGATGAGTTGATCGGGATAACTGGCGAACACCTCTCGGGTGAATCGCGCGTCGCCGCACCGATAGCCCACCCGCGCGATCGCGGCATCGATGTCTAGCTCGCGCCGGTAATCGACGACTTTCGCGCATGGGGAACATGCGATGATCAGGTCTCCGAAGGGCTGGTAGGCGCGCTGCCCAATCGGGATGCTCATGAAGTCGTCCATGGCGAGTTTCTCGGCCTCCTTCTGCTTTCCTTCGGCCAGTAGTCGGCGCAGTTCCGGCAGAACTCTGACGGCGCCCTCGTGGTGGTACTCGTGGGGTTTGCCGGTCCAGATCGTGTCCTCGTTGAACTGCAGGCGCTCGGTTTCGATGCCGCCAAAAATCATCGCACCGAGGCGGCCGTTGCCGATGGGGAGCGCCTGGGACCAATTCTGGGCAGGGCGACGGTACCAGAGGGAGAGGGGTTGCGCCGGTGCCGGCGCCTCGCCGATGAGCTCGCCCGCATAGGGCGATAAGGCGATCGGCCCGGCGATTCTTAGTGGGATCTTGCCGGCAACCGGCTGGATCGTTTCGCGGGACCTCGGATTGAACGCCCATTCGGCCAAGACGCCGTCGAGGGGCGTGGGGTTGGTGGTCTTGGAGCGGGCCAGGACTTCCTCGGTTGCCAGCGCCCGGCGGTAGACGGCCGCGCGAAGGATGCTGCCGCGGAAGCGGTTGCCGCCATCCGGGTCGGCCCCGATGCAGAGCGGCACCTTGCTCGGGGTCATCGGACGGAATTCGCCGCTATCGATAGAGGCCACCTCGCGACCGTCGAGATAGAGTTTCATGATCTTGCGCGGGGCGCTGTAGACGCCGACGACGTGGGTCCAGCGGTCGCCGGCGAGTTTCGCGTCGTATTGGCACATGCCCTTCGCATTGAGAAAGCGGAGAGAGTTCCAGGGGAACGTGTCGAGCATGTAGCCGCGCTGGGTGCCGACCTCGGACTTGTCTAGGATTCGGCCACCGCCTTTGCCCATGGGTTCCGCGCGGACCCATGCCTCAAGCGTGACCTCTTCGATCAGGTCGAGCGCGGGATCCTCCTGGGTGGCATAGAGACTCGCGTCGCCCTCGATGCCATGCCCCTCGTCCGCGGATCTGGCCACGGCCGTCATGAACGCGGCGCAGGCGATGGCTGACAGTGTCGGAACCAGATGGGACTTCATGTTTTAGCCTCCGAGGCGAAGATAGCCCCTTGCCGCGCGCAAACCCAGGGATAATGACCAGAGCCTGCCCCCGCGACTGGGCGCGATATTCTGCGGTGCGGAACGGCGCGCCGGTCCAGATCGATGGGATCAAAGGTGGATGAGGACGTTGCGCCCGCCGTGTGTGAATTTCAAGAGTCGAGGGCTGACCCCCAATCCTGACTGTTCTTCCATGCGCCATCATTAGCGTTCCGATTCTCCGATGGTGTTGGCGACGCTGGCCGGACTCCAATACCGAGGGCGATGGGGATCCCATCACCGCGCCGGCGCCTCCCCATGCGGATCCTCCGCCCCACGCGGGTTGACGGGAGGTCAGACAGGGCCAAGCTTGGTGGCGAGCCTTTAAGGAGGTGACCGATGAAAATTACCAGGAACCTTGGGATGCTTCTGCTGTCGATCTGGCTGATCGTGAGTGGACTCATTCCGTTGCTGAGTCTTAGTTTTTCTGGTCTGGGGACGCTCATGTCACTGCTCGCGCTTGCGGCGGGAGTGCTGATCCTCCTGGGCCGATAACCTGTCCCTTGCCGGTTATCCGGAGATCTCGATGCCGGCGCGATTCACCAGCCGCGCAACGCCCGGGCAAACCCGGCCCGCGAGGCCGCGGGCCCTCCCCAGGATGTTCGCATGGCGCATCCATCGAAAGGACATGAGCCACGGGACAATGGCGTTTTGAGACAGGCTCAGGCCGACGTCTCTCCCCGCATCCAACCGAAAATGACCGGTGTGTTTCGTGCTCGCGGAGTGGCAAAGGGCGGCTAGGCTCGCCCGAAGCTCACTCAGGAGGTTGTTCGTATGTCCGAGGCTTCACGGAGAATCGCGGCCCTTGCGATAGGCGCGGCCATCGTCGCAATGGCGCAGGCACTGGCGCTGGCCGAAACCAAGAACGTGATTGTCATGGTCGCCGATGGCTCGGGCTTCAACGCCTGGAATGCGACGAGCATGTATCAGGGCCGGTGGGACGCATCCCGCGGCAAGAGCACCCAGGTGTACGATGGTCCCGGCTGGGTCGCGTATGGGTGCAGCACATTTCCACTGACCACATCCAAGAAACCGACCGGGAAGGGAACCCAGGATGCCGATCTGGTCTATGCGCCGGGCAAGGCGTGGGGAGACATCGGCGCCTATGGGTGGCTCACCAAGACCTACACCGACTCGGCGGCCGCCGCGACCGCCCTTTCGACGGGCACGAAGACGTACAATAACGCCATCAACTGGAGCGATCGCAACGAGCCCATCACGCCGACGGTGACGGAGCGCGCGAAGGCCGCGGGCAAGGCAGCCGGAGTCATCACCACGGTCCAGTGGTGCCACGCGACGCCCGCGGGGTTCAGCAATGCGCACGAATCGGAGCGAGATAACTATGAGGCGATCGCGAATCAGATGCTGGGGGGCGGCGTGCTCGATGTGATCATGGGTGGCGGGAATCCTGATTTCGATAACGACGGCCGGCCGGCGGGCAAGCGCCGCGAGTGCAAGTATGTCGGCGGCGAGGCCGTGTGGAAGGAGATCGAGGCGGCGCGCGGCAAGGCGGGCGCGACGTACAAGGGTTTCCGGCCGGTTTCGACGAAGGCAGAATTTGAGGCGCTGGTGCCGGGCCCTGCGCCTTCGCGTGTGCTCGGGACCGCGCAGGTCGGGACCACGCTGCGCCAGGCACGGGCGAAAAAGGACACGAATGACCCCGCCCGGGATACGCCGGTGAACCCGGATCTGCCCGACCTCCCGCTGATGGCGCGCGCCGCGATCAATGTTCTCGATGATAACCCGCGGGGTTTCTTCCTGATGATCGAGGGCGGTGCGGTCGACTGGGCCAACCATTCCAACCAGCCCGGCCGAATGATCCAGGAGCAGATGGATTTCGTCGCTGCCGTCGAGGCCGTCATCAAATGGGTCGAGACCAAGAGCAGTTGGAAAGACACCCTGTTGGTTTTGACGGCCGACCACGAAACCGGGCTGATCTGGGGGCCGAAGTCCGATGCCAAGGCGTTTGATCCGATCGTCGATCATGGCAAGGGTGCCATGCCGGGTTTCCGATACAATTCCAAGACCCACAGCAATAGCCTCGTCCCGCTCTTCGCGAAGGGGGCCGGGAGTGAGCGGTTGGCCGACAAGGTGGTCGGAAAAGATCCCGTGCGCGGCCCCTATGTGGATAATACGGGCGTGAGCGCCGTGGTCGCCGAGGCGGTCGGGAAGTAGGGGCGACGGGGCGGCCCGCGATGTCGGCCAAAGCGCGCGGTGGCAGGCAGGATTGCCTGCCTCGCGCCTACGGGAGTTTTCGGGCTAAGCCTTGCCGCCGGCACGCGGCGGGGCCGACCTGATCGAGAGCGCGCCGCATCATTCAGGGCGAAACTTCCTGGGGCCGGGCCGTTTTGGACTGCGGTGACAAAGCGAAGCGACGTCACCGCTTTAGCCTCGGCCGGGGCCGAGGCCGATGGCCGCGGCTCGCGCTTCGCGCCCTGCCAAAGCGGTGGCTCTGCCACCGCAGTCCAATATCTTCCCGGCCCAGATCTTGGGTCGGGGCGTGATCCGCGCGCTGTCCAGCGACGCTCGCCTGCTGGCATCAGATGTTGCCGCAGGCTGGGCTTGCGGAAACGGGTGCCCGTCCCGCGCTCGCGAACGCCGCCTGAAGTTTCAGGTCAGCGTCTCGTGGGCGATGGGTCTGCGGGCACTATGGGCAGGAGGATATGCGACGGGTGGTTGGCGTCGTGATGGATCGTGTTGGTGGCTATCTCCGTCCGACGGTGGTCGTTGAGGGGTTCTCCGGTATTGGGGTTGACGTCGAAACGGGGGAAGTTGCTGCTGGAAATATCGACGCGGATGCGGTGTCCTTTTTTGAAGACATTTGACGTGGGGTAGAGTCGGATGGTGAACGGATAGATCTGACCCGGTTGCATGAGGTGCTCTTCGTAGGCGGAGTCACGGTATCGTGCGCGGACGACGCCGTCGCCGATATTGAGATCGAAACCTCCGGGGAAGTCCGGGCTGGGAGGATAGACGTCGATGAGTTTGGCGGTGAGATCGGTGTCGGGTGCGGAGGACGAGGCCCAGAGTTTCACCTCGATCTCGCCGGTGACCTCGGTGTTTTCCGTGAGCGGTTCGGTCGCGAACACGAGGACATCGTTGCGCGCCGAGAGCGGGATGGGCTTGGGCCAGTTCCAGAAATTGGTGCCTCCGCGCTGGTCCCACGCGCCCTGCTGCATGATGCCGTCGCCGGATGAGATATTGCCGCCGAGTGTGGGCACGGGATCGCGGGGATCGAACCGGAAGCTGGTTGCCGCCCTTTGAATGGTCGGGGTGGCCGTGCCCAGCGCGCCTCCGGGCTGGAGATAGAATGGGGTCTGGCGCGCGCGAGCAATGGGCCAGCCATCCTCGTCGCGCCAATAGCCGCCGTGGTTCAGTCGGCCATCCTGCGTCATTGCGCCGTCGCCGGTTCCCATTATGAAGATGCGGACTTTCTTTGAGAAGGGGGCGGATTTGCCGACGGAGTTATCGACGCCCTTGAGCCAGTGGTCGTACCACTCGAGCCTCCAGGCCAGCGGGTCGGGGATCGCCGCGGCGGGGCCGAAAGAGACCTGGCCATGGGCCGATTGGCCCTGCGCGTTATGGATCCATGGGCCCATGATGAGATAGACGGGACCCGTGATGGCCTTTGTGAGGGCCATGAAGTTGGAGGTGGTATTGCCGGCCCACGAGTCGTACCAGCCGCCCACGAGGTAAACGGGGATATCCTTGTAGCGTCCGGGCTGGACCAGGATGTTATTCTGCGCCCAGAAATCGTCGTCCGCGCCGTGGCACATGGCGTTGACGAGCCAGTCCTCGAATTCTGGGGCCAGCTTCAGGGGCGTGTTGCCCCTTCGGAGAGGGAGGAGGCGCAGGTATTCGAGACGGTTGGTCGCCATTTCCGCGAGGATCGCCGCGGTGGCGGGATCTTGTGAGGCGCGGCTTCCGCGGCCGGCGTTGAGCATGATCCAGTTCCAGAATCGGAGTTCGAAAGCGCCCGCGTTGCGCAGGCTCTGGCGACCCATGTTGGATACGGCGTCGACGGGGATGGCGGTCACGAGTTGAGGGACCTGTTCCAAGGCCATGGCGTGCTGGGTGCCGCCAACATAGGAGGTGCCAAGCGTGCCGATCTTTCCATCGGACCATGTCTGGCGGGCGATCCAGTCTGCGCAATCCCAGCCGTCGCGGCCGTCGTCGGTGAGCCAGTGCCAGATGCCCTCCGACTTGTACCGCCCGCGCGTATCCTGGGCGATGAAGACATAACCCCGTTCCGCGAAATAATGGCCCGGGCGTTGATTGCCGTCTTTGTTGTACGGTGTTCGCGTGAGGATCACGGGGAAGCGTCCCTGGGCCACCGCGTTGCTGCAGGCGGGAAGATAGAGGTCCGTCGCGAGGCGAACCCCGTCCCGCATGGGCACCATCGTGTCTTTTTGGAGGATGACCTGGAACTCGGCACCGCGGGCGGAAGCGAGTGGCACAAGGCTGCTCGCGAACAGGAAGAGGAAAAGGAGGGAGCAAATGGGTCTCATATTGCTAAACGCAATATTTCACACGCCGATGTGAAATATGCACGCCCTTAATGAGAATCTTGTGCTCCCGCCGAGAGCGGTTTCCAGTCAGATCCCTTCCGGCGGCTGCCGGACCACCGGGGCGAAAAACCGTAGCGAAGCCGATCGCCAGAGGCGATTTTACGAACATTCCGGCTTCGGCGTTCGCTCAGCCAGCGCCACGGTCGGGACGCCCGTGCCACGGAACCGTGGCATGGGCATCTTGGCAATGTCCCATGCCGAAGGGCGCAAGCCCTTCGCTACTCGGTCGTTACGCCCTATTATCGAGCTAGGGGAAAAGTTGTTTCAGGGCGGCGGCGGTCTTTCGGGCGAGGTCCATGTCGGGGAGGATCATGTTGGGGAGTCGGCAGAAGGGGATCATCTCCGTGGTGGCGGGGCCGGTGAAGCCGATGGCGGCCAACTGCGCCTTGACGGCGTCGTAGTTCACGTCGCCGATGAGGAGATCGTCGCCGAATCCGCCGAGGACGCCGCCGCAGTCCTGCCGTTTGAAATTCTTCACGTGGATGGCCTTGATGCGATCGCCGAGTATCTCGATCCAGTGCTCGGGGTAGCCAGTGATCACGGCGTTGCCGATATCGAAATAGGAGCCAATGCGGGCCGAGCCGAACTGGTCGATGAATTGGCGGAATTCGAAGGGCCCAAGCAGAAATTTGTTCCAGACATTTTCCAGGGCGATGTTCACGCCGAGTTTCTCTGCGGCCGAAAGGCAGCGCCTGAGGGAGTCGGTTGCGTGCTCCCATGCGGCGCGGTAAGGGACGATGGGCCGCGAGGGATCCCAGGCGACATCGACGGCGCCGGGGACGACGAGGACGGTCTCGGCGCCGAGCGCCTTGGCGACCTCGAGGTAGCGGAGCGTGAAGGCGACGGCCTTATCGCGTTCGGCGCGGTCGGGCGAGGAGAGCGAGCAGCCCCAGTAGTGGCCGGAGGCGAGCGTGCGAAGACCGACCCCGATGTGTCGGGCCTCCGAGGCGATCGCGGCACACTCCTTGTCGGTGATGTCTGTTTTCAGGCAGTCGCCGAATGTCAATTCGACGCCGCCGAGGCCCATGCTGGAGGCGTCTCGGATCGCCTCGGCGGCAGATTTTTTTCCCTCGAAGCCCCCGAGGACCCAGTAATTGATCGCGGTGTAATAACCCATGGCGTGTTTCCTCCGTCGCGGTGGGGAAAATGCTACGGGAAACGGCCATCAAGTCGAGGCGGTATGCGCTGGTCTGCGCGCGGTGCGGTGAGTAGGCTGCTCGGACGTATGGCAAAATCTACGGATGTGAAGGTGATCGGTGCGGCCGTGCATTTCCTGCCGGTCGAGACGCGGATGCCGCTGAAGTTTGGCCCGGAGACGACGACCTCGGTGACGTGCGCGCGCGTGCGGTTGCGGGTCCGCGACGGGCAAGGGCGGGTGGCGGACGGCTGGGGGGAGACGCCGCTGAGCGTGCAATGGACGTGGCCCAGCAAGGCGGCCTACGAGCCGAGGCACCGGGCGATGAAAGAGTTTTGCCTGGGGCTCGCGCGGCGCTGGGCGGGGTTTCCTTCATCTGGCCATCCGGTCGAGGTGGGGCATGATTTCGTGGAGGGCGAGTTGCCGCGCGCGCTGGCGGAGTTCAAGGGGGCGGACGGCACGGGGGCCGGCCCGCTGCCATGGTTGGCGGCCCTGGTGACGTGTTCGCCGTTCGATGTCGCCCTGCACGATGCCTACGGCCAGTTGCACGGTCGGTCGATCTACGACCTCTACGGCGCCTCGCACATGAACCGCGATCTCGCCTCATTCCTGACGGAGGTCGATAGCCCCCGCGCGGATTTCTCGGGCCGTTATCCGGCGGATTTTCTGGTGGCGGATCCGCCGCAGTCGCTCAAGGCGTGGCATCTGGTGGGCGGGTTGGATCCGATCGAGGCATCCGAGCTGACGGGATCGGAGCCACGCGATGGCTATCCGGTGCTGCTGCGCGACTGGATCAAGCGCGATGGACTGACGTGCCTGAAGGTGAAATTGCGCGGCACCGACCCGGCTTGGGATTACGAGAGACTCGTGCGCGTCGGGGCGATCGCGATCGAGTGCGGCGCGGAATGGCTATCGGCCGATTTCAACTGCACCGTGATGGATCCCGATTACGTGAATGCGATCCTCGACCGGTTCCGGGACGAGCACCCGAGGGAGTACGGCATGCTCCTCTACGTGGAGCAGCCGTTCCCCTACGACATCGAGGCGAACCCCCTCGATGTGCGGAGTCTCTCGGGCCGCAAACCGCTGTTCCTGGACGAGAGCGCGCACGATTGGCGGCTCGTGAGGCTGGGGAGGCAACTGGGGTGGTCGGGCGTGGCGCTCAAGACTTGCAAGACCCAGACGGGCGCGCTGCTGAGTGCCTGTTGGGCGAAGGGGCACGGCATGTCGCTGATGGTCCAGGACCTGACGAACCCGATGCTGGCGCAGGTGCCGCACGTGCTGCTGGCTTCGCACGTGGGGACGATCATGGGGGTGGAGACGAACGCGCCCCAATTCTATCCTGCCGCGTCGGCGCCCGAGGCGGCGGTCCACACCGGCCTGTTTCAACGGCGCGCGGGGCGGGTGGATCTGTCCACGGTGCGGGGTCCGGGCTTCGGGTACCGGCTTGGGGAGATCCGGCGGAACTTGCCCCCTGCGGCCATCGAGTGCGGGGGATAGCGGGAGGGCCTGCGCCCCTCTGCGCCGGGAATTCATGCCTTGCCGCGGCGTGATACGGATGTATTATATAGCATGGCCTATGTCGAACTCCATGCCCGGAGCGCGTACAGTTTTTTGAGGGGGGCGTCGTCGCCGGAGGCGATGGCGGGGGCGGCGGCGGGGCTGGGGATGTCGGCGGTGGGGCTGTGCGACAGGATGGGGGTGTATGGGGCGCCGAAGTTGCACGTGGCGGGAAGGGGGGCGGGATTGCGCGCGATCGTCGGGTGCGAGCTGTGGATGGGGGACGGATCGGTGCTGCCCGTATTGGTGGAGAACCGGGAGGGGTATCGGAATCTGTGCCGGCTATTGACGCGGGCGCACCTTTCGGCCCCTAAGGGGGTGGGCCGGGTGGCGTGGGCGGATCTGGAGGGGGCCGTGGGGGGGCTGGTGTGCCTGACGGGGGACTCGGAGGGGCCGGTGCGGCGGGCGCTGCGGGTCGGCGGCTTCGGCGGGATGGGGCCATGCGATTGGATGCATCGATTGGTCAGGACATTTGGCCGGGGGAACGTGGTGGTGGAGGTGCAGCGGCACCGGTCGAGGGCGATGGACCGGGAAGCGGCGACACTGGCGTCTCTGGCGGGGCAGGTGGGGCTGCCGGTGGTGGCGACCAATGGTGCGTGCGGGGCGGAGGCGGGGTGCCGGAAAGTGCTGGATGTATTTGCGTGCATGCGGGAGCGGACGCACCTGGATGCCGCCGGGCGATTGCTGGAGGCGAATGCGGAGCGGCACATGAAGGGAGAGGGGAAGATGCGGGAGCTGTTCGGGGACATGCCGTGGGTGGTGGAGGAGAGCGGCCGGTTGGCGGAGAGGCTCGCGTTTTCATTGGGAGATTTGGGTTACGAATTTCCGCGATATCCGGTTCCCGAGGGCGAGACGGCGGAGTCATATCTGGAGCGGGTGACTTGGGCGGGGGCGCGGGAGAGATATGGCGAGCCATCGGACGCCGTGCGGCGGCAATTGAGGCATGAGCTGGACGTGATCGGGCGGCTGGGTTTCGCGGGATATTTTCTGATCGTCTGGGACATCGTGAATTTCTGCCGGCGGGAGGGGATCTTGGTGCAGGGGCGCGGGAGCGCGGCCAACAGCGCGGTGTGTTACAGCCTCGGGATCACGGCGGTGGATCCGGTGGGGTCGGGCCTGCTGTTCGAACGGTTCCTGAGCGAGGGACGGCAGGGCTGGCCGGACATCGACCTGGATCTGCCGAGCGGGGAGAGGCGGGAACGCGTGATCCAGGAGGTCTATCGGCGATACGGGCCGAACGGCGCGGCGATGACGGCCAACGTGATCACCTTTCGGGGGCGAAGCGCGGCGCGGGAGATCGGCCTGGCGCTCAACTTCGGGCCGGATGTGCTGCGGCGTTTTTCGGACCTGTTCCACAGTGGGGATTTTCCGCACACGCTGGACTTGGGGCAGCATCTGAGGATGGCCGGGGTGGCGAGAGATCACCCGAGGGCGGCGGTGTTCATCGAATTGTATGGGAGGATCTACGGGTTGCCGCGGCACCTCGGGCAGCACAGCGGGGGGATGATCGTGTGCCAGGGGAGCCTCGACGCGATCGTCCCGCTTGAGAATGCGGCGATGCCGGGGCGGGTGGTGGTGCAGTGGGACAAGGAGGACTGCGAGGATCTGGGCATCATCAAGGTGGACCTGCTGGGATTGGGGATGATGGCCGTTCTGGAGGATGCGATCGCGACGTGCGCGCGACGAGGCCGGCCGGTGGATATCGCGAAGATCCCGAAGGACGATCCCGCGACGTTCGAGATGATGTGCCGGGCGGACACGGTCGGGGTTTTCCAGATCGAGAGCCGGGCGCAGATGGCGACGTTGCCGCGGATGCGGCCGCGGGAGTTCTACGATGTTGTTGTCGAGGTGGCGCTCATTCGGCCGGGTCCGATCCAGGGCGATCTGGTCCACCCGTATCTGGCGCGGCGGCAAGGCAAGGAGCCGGTCACGTATTTCGACGAGCGGCTGCGGCCGGTGCTGGAGCGGACGCTGGGTGTGCCGCTCTTCCAGGAGCAGGTGCTGCGGATGGCGATGATCATGGCCGACTTCAGCGGCTCGGAGGCGGAAGAGCTGCGTCGCGCGCTGAGTTTTCACCGCTCCCCCGAACGGATGGGGCGGGTGACGGCCAAGCTGCGCGCGGCCATGGCGCGCAAGGGCGTGGCGGGGGACGTCATCGAACGGATAGCCAGCTCGATCGGGTCGTTCGCGCTGTACGGTTTTCCGGAATCGCACGCAATCAGTTTTGCGATATTGGCCTACGCGAGCGCATGGCTGAAGGCGCACCGGGCGCCGGAATTCTACTGTGGGCTGTTGAACAATCAGCCGATGGGATTCTATTCCCCCGCGACGCTGGTCAAAGATGCTCGCCGCCATGGGGTGCGCGTGTTGCCGGTGTGCGCCGCGGTTTCGGGATGGGATTGCGGGGTGGGGGGAGATGGCTTGATGCGGCTGGGGCTGCGGGTGGTGCGGGGTCTTTCCGCCGAGCACGGGATGGCGCTGGTGGAGGAGAGGGGGCGGCGGCCGTTCGATTCGTTGGGGGACCTGCGGCGGCGGGTGCCGCTGGACCGCGACGAGTTGCGGGCGCTCGCCTCGATCGGGGCCTTCGCGGCGTTTTCGGCGCATCGGCGCGAGGCGCTCTGGCGGACGGAGTGCGCGTTAAGGGAGGAGGATCTTTTTGATGGGGTCGAGGGAGGTGCGGATGGCGCGGGCGTCGGGGAGATGCCGCTGAAACCGATGACGCCGATGGAGCGGCTGGCGGCGGATTATGGGGGCACGGGTCTTACGGTGGGTCCGCACCCGATGGCGCTGTTGCGGGCGGACATGGAGGCGCGGGGTGTCCTGCGCGCGGCAGATCTGGCATCGGTGCCGCATGGGCGCCGCGTGCGCGTGGCGGGCCAGGCCATCTGCCGTCAGCGACCGGGTTCGGCGAAGGGTTTCTGCTTCATCAGCCTCGAGGACGAGACCGGGATCACCAACGTGATCGTGACACCCAAGTTGTTCGAACGACTGCGCCTCGTGATTGTGCAGGAGCCATTCTTGATGGTGGCGGGCCGACTGCAGAATCAGGAGGGGGTGATCTCCGTGAAGGCGGATCGCGTGGAGCCGCTGGTCTACCCCGTGGTGACCGCGGTCGAGGGGCATGATTTCCGGTAGGGGTGGTCGGGGAAACCATTCGGTGGGGGGGCTCGTCCTCACCTTATCCTGCATATTTCGCAGCCGGCAGGCTGTGAAATATCCGGGCTATTTGCATCGCCCGAGGAGGGGCCCCACCGGGGGTGACGATGATGGCGCGCGAAAAGCGGGCAATCCTGTCCGCGGCGATGGCTTGGGTGTGCGCCGGCAGATAGGATTGTCTGCCTCGCGGTGCCGCGCCCGCTATCAATCCGTTCGTCGATTCAGGAGGCGGTCAGCCAAGAGCAGGCCGATGACGCAGCCGAACACGAGGCCCATGACAAGCTGGTCGCGGTGGCGGCGTCGGCGGCAAGCGACCCACGCGCTGTGGGCAACTTCCTCGTCGACGGGACTGACGGATCCGCCGGCCCCCCGGGTGGCGAGGGCGTACTCGTCCCACCACCGTTGAAATCCCCCACTATGCAAAGTGTAATGTTTTTCGGAAATCATATTGGACCAATGTAGAGTCGTTCCCCCATCCGGTCCAGTGCCGATTGTGCTTCGGGCTATCTGGCCGCGTATGTTCCCATGAGTTCGGCGGTGGCGAGGACGTGGCCTTTCATGGCAGCATCGAGATCCTTGCGAGAGAAACCCTCTTTCAGTTGGAGCTGTGCATCGAGGGCATAGATGCGGAAGAAATATCGGTGGGTGCCGCTGGGGGGCGCGGGTCCGCCCCAATTGAGGGTGCCGAAGTCGTTTTTGCCCCGGATCGCGGAGGGTGGCGTGGTGCCCTCGGGGATCGATTTGATGGCGGGGGCGATGTTGGCCAAGAGCCAGTGGACCCATGTGCCGACGGGCGCATCGGGGTCGTCGACGATCAGCGCGAGGCACTTCGCGTTGGCGGGGAGACCCGCGATCTCCAGGGGCGGGCTGAGGTTCTGTTTGCGGTAGGCGTGCCGATCGGGGATAGGGGCTCCCTGGGCGAAGGCCGTCGAGGTGATGCGGAATTCAGTCTGGTTCATGGCAAACTCCTTGGGGGGGTGGGTCTTGGGATCAGGCGAGGGAGCGGCCGCGGCGACTGCTGCGGCCAGAACGATCCCTGCCGATAAAAGGAATCGCATCCATTAATCTAAATCGCCTGTCGGAAGGGATCAAGTGGGAGCGCCACGCCCGCCTGCGCCACCGAAGGCAGGCGCATCGGCGGCGGCGCGATCACTTCTGCCCTGGCCGACGGATGCCGACGGGCGGGAGGCCGGGATCAACCGGTTTCGGGGCGGGGGTGGCAGAGGACGGCGGCACGGGCATGGCCCGGGGGATTTCAGGACCATCGGGCGTGGCCGCGGCATTGGGGCTGGCCTCTCCTGATTGTCCGACGGGCGAGAAGCCCCATTTGGCCCAGACGGTCTGGTTGGTGGGCGCGTGGAGGAATTCGACGAAGGCCCGCGCGGGTTCCTGAAGTTGGGATTCTCGGAGCACCACGGCGCAGTAGAGAATGGGGGGCTGGTTGGTGTGGGGCAGGTCATAGACACGAAACGTTTCGCGCGGCTTGAGCTGGGTCACGTCGCTGCGATAGATGATGCCCGCGCTGACCTGGGCGCGTTTCACTTTCTCGAGCAGCCGGTTCGAATCGTTCTCGTAATAGATCTTGCCACGGAGATCCTCGGCGAGGCCCAGCGCCTCCAGCAGGCCCCGGGCCGCGACCCCGGACATGGCCTTTTCGGGATTCGCCACGGCGATGCGCTCCCACGCATACATGGCGAGCATGTCCCATGGCGCATTCGGGTTGTCGGCAGGCCATGCCGAGGCCAGGACGATCTCGTTCTCCGCCAAGGTCCGGACGGTGTCATCGCGGGTGAACTGTCCGGCGGAGAGTTTCTCGACCTCTCCCGGGCTGGCCGCGACAAAGATATCCAGCCCGCTGCTGCCGCGTTCGATCTGCTCGCGGATGACGCCCGAAGGGGCCAGGCTCAATTGCACATCCGGGTGGGCGGGCTGATCGGCGTAGGTGGCGGCCAGTTCAGAGAGGACGGATTTCAGGCTGGAGTCGGCGGCGACCTCGAGGCGCGGCCCGGCATCTTGCGCGAAGGCGGTCAAAGGCATCGCGGTCGTCAGGGCGATGACTGACCGCATGAAAATCGCCCTCGCGGTGGTGCGGGGGCTGGGGTATAGTGGGACCGATGAGCAACCTCGGGCTGGGAGGCACATGAAGGTTGGGCATGTGGTGGTCAGCGAGCAACCGCCGCCGGCGTTGCCGAAGGAGGACGAAGGCCGCGCGCTGGAGAAGGCGTTTGCCTCAGCATTTGATGAGCCCCTCGAGTGGGCCGCGGTGTTCGTCGCCGCCGACGAGGACAATATCGAGGAGGCGTTGCGCCGCTTCATCGATGTGGACGAATGCCCGCTCGTGGTGACGACGGGCGGCGTGGGCCCATCGGAACACGCGATCACCCCGGATGCGACACAGGCCGTGGTCGTGCGAGAGCTACCGGGCCTCGCGGAAGCGATGCGGGCCTGCGCGTTCCGGCTTTCGCCCGAATCGGTGCTGTCCCGCGCCGTGGCGGGTATCCGTGCCAATACGCTCATCATCAATCTTCCCGCGCGACCCTCGCTGGTGGCCAAGATCGCAGCCTCTCTTGCGCCCGCCATTGCCGAGTGCATCGATCAGATCGCCTCGTGCAGGCCAAAGCTCAAATCCGGCGTGGGCAGTGAGGGGATCGAACCCCCGACCTACTGGGTGTAAACCAGCCGCTCTGCCGCTGAGCTAACTGCCCTAAATAATTCAAATACAAGTAGTTAATGTATTGCCACGGGCACCAAAATAGCCCTTTGTATACCAATTTTGCATACTGTGAATTTGGGGGCATGAAAACGACCCCAAGAACCGCCTCCGCCGCCGGGAAAAAGAACCCTTGGAAGCGGGCGGGCGAGTGCCTCTACATCTACGGCCCATCAGGCGTCTATTATGCCCGCAAGCGGGTTCGCGGCAAACTGAAATCCAAGAGCCTGAAAACCACGGACCGCGCCTTGGCCAACCGACGGCTCCGGGATTGGGGGAACGAACAAGAGCGCATCGACCCCGCCGCCGGGATCAAGGTGCGCAAGAGAGAAGACCCCATCCGCGAAACGCCAACCCCCGAGCAGTTCAGGGCGATAGTGAGCGCCGTGCGCCATCAGCGGCGGGCGGAACACGCCGAGGATACCGCCGACCTCATAGAGTTCATGGGGCTATGCGGCGGGGGCCAACCCCGATCCCTGCGGCGGATGTTCTGCACGGACGCCTTGAACCGGGCCGTTGGCATCAAGGCTGTGTCCGCATGGCAGGGACACACGGACGGCGGGGCTTTGCTCCTCCGTACCTACTCCCATGTCATAGACGCCCATGCGCAACGCGAGGCCGCTAAGCTGGTGGGCGATGATGACAGGCCGGGCGATGCGCATTCCGTTCCGCAGGTCCGTGACTGGGCCCAAGACATGCCTCGCCGGTAATCTCAGTTCCCATTTACCCGCATTTCCGTTTCCGCGCCCCTATAGGGGCGCGCCTCGAGATTGGTTCTTTTTTAGATGGCAGATCTAGTTTTCTAGATTTTCCCCATTGTTTTGCCGTGCTCGGCGTGCTAGTATATATACTAGATCGGCCATTGTGCCGCATCGTCATTAACCAGAGAGGCACCATGGGATATCCGACCAAAGTCCAGCTCATCTCCCGCAAGAACGGGACCGACCAATACTACATCAACTTTCCGACCGCCGTGGCGGAGGCCATGGAGTTCCAGAAAGGGGAGACCATCGAGTGGATCATCGAGGACAAGGCCAACATCATCGCCCATCGGCCGGTCGTGCCGCCCTCGCCGGTCACCATCGGTGAAAAAGAAACGCCGCGCCGCTATTGAGCGCGTGGGAGCGGCTCTGGCGGCGCTGCGCGGGGCAGTCGACCTCGACGGAATCTTGCCAGTGCCGCCTGCGCGAGCACCTGCTCGCCCAGCTCGTCTGCCCCGGACGGCACACCCTCTCGGGGCTCATCACCGTCTCAGCTTTGCCGTACTGCCCATCCTCATGCTGGCCCTTTTGGGGGATCCCTCGGTTCGGGCGGGCAGCCCGGAATACAGGTGCGAGTTGTTCAAGAGCACCAGGCTGGTCTATGAGGACTCCTTCGAGGGAGCGATCAATACCGAGTTCTGGGAAGTCCGCCAGAACATGACATGGCTGATCAAGCATGGCGTCCTGACCGGCAGCCCGTCCTCCAAGGAGTTTCAGGAAAGGAAGCTGGCGAGCGCCGATCCGTCCCACGCGGGATTGAAGCCTGTGATCTGGCTCAAGAG